>Ga0209712_10001224_pt1 | contig 22091 bp, 18 predicted proteins | sample ArcOceMetagenome_FD_187443 | JGI IMG/M metagenome (GOLD analysis project Ga0209712, IMG submission 187443) | Marine eukaryotic phytoplankton communities from Arctic Ocean - Arctic Ocean - Greenland ARC118M Metagenome (SPAdes) (version 2) | ecosystem: Environmental > Aquatic > Marine > Oceanic...
AGTCTTCAAGAATGTGTTCAATTTCAGTGGCAACAGAATGCCAGTTCAGAGGCACAAAGTAGCTGCCTAAGTATCGACAGGCTTGAATGACTTCAAGGTATTTAACATCGTTACGCATTAATATAGCAACAGTATCACCTTGACTAATGCCTTGTTTTTGTAATATTGCGGCTAACTTTTTCGATCTGCTTTCAAACTCAAGTCTAAGAGTTAGGTTACCGTTTAAATACAAATTACCAAACATTTTTCACTCCAAATATTGGGTTGATGTTGACTATTTAGTTACCATTAAACACTTATAAATTGAAAGCCTTATTGGTTATTGACACTTTTGTATTAATGTTCAACATTAGTACTGAGACGTTTATTTATAATAAGTAACCCAAAAATAATAAGCCTATCATATTCAATTTAGCAAATGCCAATTCACAATAGAGACTGGCTTACGTGACGTGAATGTCATTGTTGCACTCGTGACTTATATGAGTAAGTATAAATTTTGTTTAGGTTAGATAAGTTGAAAAAGGATTAAAAATGGATGCGAAATTTCGGCAATTGATCGAACTCAGTGCTGGAAAATTTGAACACGTAAATGGTTTGCTCATTGCTCACCTTGAAGGTACAAGGTGTCTTTTGAAGGCTTGGAACGCATCCGAAGTGTTGCAAGATGCTGGGTTGTATCATGCTGCTCATGACACATCTGCTTTTGCACAAAACGTATTTGAGTTATCAAAAAGAGAAGAGGTGGCAGTGGTAATTGGTAATGATGCAGAAAATATCGTTTACCATTACTGTGCTTGTGACAGAGATGCTTTTTTTGCTCAGTTTGGGTTGGTCGACACACCTGTATTTTATGACCATATAACATCAAAAAAATCAGCTGTATCCTTTGAGATGTTGCAACATTTATGTGAACTTATCGCCGCCAACGAAACTGAAATCGCTATAAACAACTCAGACTTTGTTGCTCAACATGGTGCTGAGCTCGTGGATTTATTTCGCCGCATGCAAAAGTTTTTAAGCTCCAACGCTCAGCGAAAAATTCACCATGTTTTTGCATCTCACTTTTAGAAATTTTTCTTTAGTGGCCTTGCCAACATCATCTAGGCATTTTTTCACATAACTATTAAATTGCCTATATGGATTTGTTTAATCCTGAAAGAAGTGGCTTAGGCATGATGTTTTTTTGCTAATTAAAGCGGATAAAAATGATTCTGTTTGACTATAAAATTTATGAGGAGGGCTCAAACATTTAACCAATTATTGAATTTTATCGAATCAGCGGTGAATATGACTATCTGCTCAAAGTAGTAGTGGCAGACATACAAGCCTCTGATATAGATATAAAATTAGTTAATGGTGTAGATTTATCTGATTTGACATCACGATTAGCTTTTGAACAAATTAAGTACACGACTGCTTTACCTGTATAGTGTTTCTCGTTTAGGCTTAAACCTGTTTAAGGCCTATTTAAAACCTAATAAAAAACGTGTTGTCAAAATAAGGTTCGTGTATGCATTGGTATTCTATTTTACCCCCCATTATTGCCATTATTATTGCCTTTTGGCGTAAAGAAGTCATTTTGGCTTTATTGGCGGCTATCCTGTCAGCTGAGTATTTGCTCGCTTATCAAAATAAAACAGAAGTATTCTTTACCGGTACTATTGGCTCGGTAGAGCGGGTGATTGAAATTGTTACCTCTGCGGGGAATAGTCGTATTTTGTTATTTAGCGTCTTGATTGGGGCGATGCTAGCTTATATGCGTTATTCAGGTGGAGTAGCTGCCACAGTCGAAATGTTGATTAACAAAGGCGTGGCTAAAAGTAAAAAGCAGGTAGGTTTACTCACCATGTTTACCGGTATTGTGGTGTTTATTGAATCGAACCTCAGTGTGCTGGCCTCAGGTATTTTAGCCCGAGGATTATTCGATAAGTTTAACATGAGCCGAGCGAGGTTGGCTTATGTTATCGACAGTACTAGTGCCCCTATTTGTATACTGATTTTGCTCAATGGCTGGGGGGCATTTATCCTTGCTCTGCTGAGCAACTATGAATTTGAGCAAAGTGCAGTGTCCGTTTTATGGGGCACAGTCCCCCTAAATTTTTATGCGATTATTGCCTTGGCTCTGGTGTTATATACTATATTGGCCGACAAAGTTCATGGGCCTATGAAAGAGGCGGAAAAAAACTTAATCAAGTTGGAGGGGGAGCAGATTGTTATCCCAGCTAGCAAGGCGCGTTTTATGATATTGCCTCTGGCAAGTATGATTTTATCCATGATTGGTTTTATGTTATGGACAGGAAACGGTGACCTGGCAAATGGAAATGGCAGTAAATCTGTTCTTTACGCAACCTTGTTGGCGTGTTTTGTTGCTTATATTTTATTGTTAAGTTCAAAACAATACACTCATAAAGAATTAGTCGATACGGGTTTCAAAGGTATGGGTGAAATATTACCATTGGTGACGATAGTATTGTTTTCGTTAACATTAGGGGCGAGTTTAAAAGAACTCGGCACGGGGGTTTTTGTGGCCGGGATGGTGGGAGATTATTTACCTATCAGTTTGATAGTGCCGGTGCTTTTTTTAGCAGGAGCCATGATGTCTTTTAGTACAGGGACTTCTTGGGGCACTTTTGCGATACTTATTCCAATAGGGGTGCCATTGATCCAAACTCTTGGATTGCCACCCTCACTGGTAATAGCCGCTATTTTAGGAGGGGGAGTATTCGGTGATCATTGTTCACCTATCTCTGACACCACCGCTGTATCTTCTATTGCATCGGGTTGTGATTTATTAACCCATGTACGCACACAAATGCCTTATGCGCTGCTCGGTGGCGGGTTGGCTTTGGTTGGATATTTTATCGCTAGTCTAATAATGATTTAAACTTTAAGGAAACAATGATGCCTATCGAAACAACATCAAGAAAAATTATGGGCCACGTTCTTCTTACACTTATGAGTGTAACTCTTTTTGCATGCTCTGAGCAGGTTGATGAAGCACAATTTACATCCCTTACTCCCCTCTCATCCACACCCATATTCAAACAAGCAGCGGTGGCGATGCCTGATAGCTTCAGCGCAGACGTAGCCAAAGATATTTTACAAAGAGGGGGTAACGCGGTAGATGCTGCTATTGCTGCGCAATTTGTCTTAGCTGTGACCTTACCTGAAGCAGGTAATATTGGTGGAGGTGGTTTTATGCTGGTATATAAAGACAAAAAAAGTGACTTTATTGATTACCGCGAACAAGCGCCCTTATCAGCACATAGGGATATGTATTTGGACAAAAATGGTGACGTTATCCCTTATCAGTCGTTAATAGGTGTTTTGTCATCTGGCGTGCCTGGCACTGTAGCAGGTATGTGGTTAGCCCATGAAAAATATGGCACTTTGCCATGGAAAGAACTGGTCCAGCCAGCTTTTAATCTAGCAGAGAAAGGATTTAAGGTTCACCCCAAACTTGCACAATCTATTGAAAGGCATATAGCTAAATTAGAAAAACGTGGTTTTGACGTGAATTTCAAAGATTATTTCGCCGCAGCAAAAGCAAATGAGGTATTTCAACAATTAGAATTGGCCGACACCCTAAAACGTATTCGCGATCAGGGGCGAGACGGTTTTTATACAGGTCAAACGGCAAAAATAATCAGCGATTTTATGCGTCAGAAAAACGGCTTGGTGACTGAACAAGATTTATTATCTTATGAAGCGAAGTCACGAGAACCTCTGAGTGCTAAATGGCGGGAATATCAATTACTCACTTCACCGCCACCCAGTTCTGGAGGCATCGCTATTATACAATGGTTAAAAATGTATGATCTATTAACCCGAGATCAAGAAAAACTTATCCACAACTCTGCCCCGTACCTGCATTTATTAGCAGAAATTGGCAAGCGAGTATTTGCTGATCGTGCCGAATATCTTGGAGACCCCGACTTTATCGACGTTCCCGTTAATAGTTTAATTGGTGATGAATATATTGCGATGCGCAGTCAAGCGGTATTGAGAGATAAGATTTCAGTGACAGAATGGGTCAAACCGGGGCTAAAAGAAAGCGAAGAAACCACGCATTTTTCTGTTATGGATAAATGGGGTAATGCAGTATCGAACACCACCACTATTAATCTTGGATATGGCAGCAGTGTAATAGTGCAGGGGGCAGGATTTTTATTAAACGATGAAATGGATGACTTTAGTTCTAAACCAGGGGTTGCCAACGTATTTGGTGCCGTAGGTGGTCAAGCCAACGAAATTCAACCCAAAAAGCGTATGTTATCTTCTATGACGCCAAGCATGGTGTTAAAAAATGGTGAGGTAACCTTTATAACTGGCTCGCCTGGTGGAACCACTATTATAAGCTCAGTGTATCTGTCTATTCTAAATGCCTTGGAGTTTTCTATGAGTGCAGAAGATGTAGTCAACACACCTAGGTTCCATCATCAACTCTTGCCAAAAAATGTAATTCGTTACCATGACGGAATTGATATTGCTGTGATTTCTGAATTAGAAAAAATGGGTTACACCATGAGTAGCGGCCGTTTTGGTGATATGCAGGTTATTGTGAATAGAGACGGTGAAATTGAGGCCGCTTCAGAGGTAAATGGTCGTGGAAAGTCTATTGTGTTCTAGCACCTTAAATGAACTATTATTTTTGTTGTGCAGATATAGCTACCACCGATAGATTTGGTTAGATTAATCAATGATTGGCATTTGTACTCCTATAAAAAAGTAATGTTACACATCAGCTATTGATAATATTGACAATTAATTTTGGCATTATGTTCTATTTATTCAAGGGGGCAGGATATGTCTAACAAAAAGGTATTTTGGATTGATTTTGTCATTTTTTCATGTGGGTGATTTGCTTTTGCAAAACACGTTAATAAATGTTGATGCATCCAAAATTCCAGCTTGATTTTACATTGTCATGAAGATAAAGCGTTAGAAAGTGGTCTTGTGTTTAATGGAACATCAACACGTTAATTATTGCTCAGGGAATACTTTTGAATTTTTTTTTGTGGAGTGGGGGTAATTATTATGCTGTTTTTGTTTATTTCCAGACAAATTTAACTGGAAAGAAACATTGGAAACAATTACTGTAAGAGTATATCGAGTATATACAAAATTCCCATGCCCCTTATTTTGAAAAATTTATTTTTCGTTTTTTTATTTATTAGTTATTCACCACGTGTTTTAGCGGACAATATCGACGATTTTATTCAAAGTATTCAAGTGGCTACTTATGACTGTCCCGATGATAAATTTATGCGGCAGGTCAATGAATACTTAAGTTCGCCCAGTGTTTTACCCGAACAGCTTATCAAGTTTACAGTGCACAAATCGCATTGGTTGATCTGTGTTGGCAAGAATGATGAAGCGCAAATTATGCTTGAAAACCTGCTGTTAGATCCTCTGATGGACAAATACTCTCAGAGCTATGCCAATCTGCATTACCAATTAGGCTTTATTTTTGATGTGCAAGAAAAGCCAGAAAAATGTGACTTTTATCGCAAGTCTGAGCAACTGGCTAAGAATAAATTTAATGACATTTATTTAAGTTCTCAGTTAGGCCTTATCACTGTTTGTGGGAATGTTGATAATGTTGGCCTCAAACTTGGCCGTTTATTTTCATTACTCAAATCCAACTTATTGAAGGGTGATCAGAAGGCGCTGGCTCATATTCATAATAATATTGGCTTATTATATAGTTCTATTGGTCAACGGTCACTTGCTGCAGATGAGTATCAAAAATCTTACCAAATTGGTTTAAAAGTATATGAAGAGAAGCATCAACTTAATACTTTAATCAGTATTATTACCGCTCATTCTGGTAGTGGTGATTATAAGAAAGCAAAATTGATGATTGATGAGTTAGGTAAGCGCAACTTGGCAGTTAACACACCTTTGAGTAACAGCTTGTTTCATTTTGCCCAAAGTCGCCAAGCATATCGTACAAACGATTATGAGTCTTTGCGTAAAAGTTTGCGGAGTTGGGATGTATTCCTAAAGCAAACTTCTAACCAGACTATGCAGATTTTATATGAATTGTATGTTGCTTCGCTGTGTTTATATGATGAAGACGAAGCATGTGTTAATGACTTTTTACAAAAACAAAATGCTTCAACTTCAGCTATGCCTGCTAGGTTGTCTAAACATCTTTATTATATTGCTTTTTTAGTGAAAGCTAACTTGTTTTTGGGAAATATTGAAGCGGCGCAACTTAGTTTTGACAACTACTCTTCCATCTCGCTAGAGAAGATAAAAAAACAACAGGCATCAGCCCGTGTATTGGGGGTGGCCAATTTGCACAATGAGATCATTGGCTTAGAAACCAGTTTAGCCAAATCTAAAGAGCAGCGCTCGCAAATCATCGTAGTGGTATTAATCACCATTTTAGGTCTGATAACTTTGGGGTATCTATTTTTGAGTAGAGGTTATCTTCGTAAGTTAGCCTCTGACCCTCTTACAGGACTGTCTAACGAACACTCGGTATTAGCAAAAATTAAAAAGGTAAAAGTACCCACAGACAGCAAGGTTAACTCACTGGCATTATTTGACGTCAGTAACTTTACTTCCGTAAATGTTAAGTATGGTTACAAGGCCGGTGAATTGGCTCTGAGACAAGTTGCTGATTGTTTACAGCAGGTAACCAGAGAACAAGATATCGTTGGGCGTGTTGGTGCCAATCAATTTATTGTTTGTCTGGTGAATATTGAAGAGTTGGTAGCCAATGAGTTATTCTCAAGAGTTCAAACAGCTCTAGCCGATTTAAGATTGAATGTAGGCAGTAAAAAAACCGTTGAAGTTCACTCTAATATGCATGTGTATAGCTCAGTCAACAGTCTTTCTGATGTCGATAATGTTTTAGCTGAAATTCGTAGCGTTTTGCGTCAAGTATCATAATTTTTTTCCCCAATATCTATGAGTTTATAAACATCTCACAATGAAACTGTTACTCCCCCTTAAATATTACGATGATGCTGGTAGAGTAAAGCCTGCTATAGCTTTATACGTGTGTATTGCGTTTTTATCCAGAAGTCTGATGATATTAATTGGCTCGGTTTCAGTGAGAGAAAATAGTGACCAAATGTTGGCACTATTTTACCCTGAAAAACAATACCTTTATATTAGCCTCGCCATCGCCTTTCCAGCTTTTCTGGCGTTGCTTCTTTTGGGATTTAGAGAAAAAATTTGGACAGCAGATAGGTGTTGGATATTTTCTTATATCAAACCATTTTTAATATTTTCTGTGTTAGCTGATTTAGGCTTACATATTATGTTGGCGAACATAGGGCATTGGCAATTCTCATGGTTAATTGCTTTTACATTGCTTCTTGATTCACTGACTTTGTATTTTTTGTTGAAAGATAAACACACTCAAATGATGTTAATGGATTGGAAAAAGCCTTCCCAGATAGGGCCAAAAGCCAAACCATTACCATAAAATATGAGGGCTTAGCGCTTAATGCAGATTGTTGGCTAGTGCTTGTTCGAAATAACTTTTGACACTGATTTTGCTATCATTGACTAAACGTTGGTAACAAATACCCGCAAATGCATAAGTGCTGCCCGCATAATTCAATACTACATAAGGTGCACTAGGGTCGGAATCATCATAAGCCCAGTTGCCACCTACTTTATTGCGAAAAATCTCACCTATGTAAGCACCATATATATTACAAATGGTAAACACAGCGCTTTCTTCTAATGCCTGATCTTTATATCGGCCTAACCAGCTTAAAATAACATCATCCACCAGATCAATGCTTTGCTCAGAGCCATCCAAGGTAAGATTGAACTCTTCTTTGGTGGTGGTTACCGCGTTCTGTGAGCTGTCTATCATTAAATCTGTCAGTTCTGCTGATGTCATTTGCATATACTGTCTCCCATAGCCTTTGAGGGTGCTATTGTGTTGTTTATTAAGTGATTTGTCGATTAGAAATAATTTTGTTGAAGTAACCTTGATTATTTTAGTTGATCTGATGGCTGTTGTTTTCGTAAATATAAGTCAACATAAACATAGGTGTTCTACTTTTGAAGTATTCTTTCATTTTGCCACTTTCGGCACTTATTGCGTTGTGTCTGTTATCTTTTTTAGTAACGTATGAGGTGATCCCTTCAGGTTTAGAGCTATTGAAGAGCTTGCAAACACGTTTTGATAGCTACTTCTATTTACTTATTTTATTCATCATTTTGTTAGAATCTATTGTCTATGTTGGTTTCTACTTCCCAGGACAGTTTTTTGCTGTGGTGTTGGTTGTTTTATCTAAACCCCAGCCCCAAGATATACTTTTTTTAACTTTAGCAATGGTGGTAGCGGCGACATTAGGTTCATGCGTTAACTACTTATTAGGCAGAAACTTTGGTGATGTCAAGAAACATCAACCTAATCTATCAGTAAAAAGTTTATTAGTGGCTATGATACACATCAACTCTTTAGCATTTTATATGTTTAGCCAAGGTGCAAATTACAAATCACCAAAGGTCGTATTGTGGGCGGGGCTGCTTAACTTACCTTATTACTTGTTGCTTATCTGGGGGACGTCAGTGTTAAGTGAGCAAGTTATGCAGATGGCAGAAAACACCTGGTTTTTAGCCATAGCTGTCAGTGTTTGGTTGGGTATAGCGTTGTTTATCGATTATAAAAAGTTTAGGGCGACGAGCTCAAGTCTTTAATTTGATTATTATATTTACTGATTAACTTTTCTATTACTCTTGCACAAGCAACAAAACCAAAGGTAGCAGTCACTGCTACTGCTGCTCCCAAACCATTATTACAGTCCAGCTTGACGCTGCCATCGGTCAAGTTTTTCTTCGCACAAACACTTCCATCAGCTTGTGGGTAACGAAGTTGTTCGGTGGAGTAAACACAATCAATGCCAAAACGTCGTTTGGTGTTAGTACTAAAATTATAAAATCTTCTCAGTTCGGAACGTAACTTTGCCGCCAAAGGATCTTGGATGGTTTTACTGAGATCAGTCACTGCAACTTGGGTGGGATCAATCTGTCCGCCCGCCCCTCCAATAGTAATGATAGGTATTTTATTACGTTTACAATGGGCTACCATGGCCGCTTTAGCTTTTATACTATCTGTGGCGTCTACGACGTAGTCATATGTATTATTAAGTAATTCTGAAACGTTATCTGGCGTCACAAAGTCCTCAATCTGACGGACCTGACAGGCTGGATTTATTTGCATAATCCGCTGAGCCATGGCTTCGACTTTTGCTTCACCCACCGTATCCTGCAGCGCATGGATTTGTCTGTTGGTGTTAGTGACACAGATATCATCCAAGTCAATCAGGGTTATTTGGCCAAGTGCTGTTCTGGCTAACCCTTCGGCCACCCAAGAACCCACGCCTCCGATACCAACCACACATACATGTGAACGGCTTAAGACATCGGTCCCTGACATTCCATACAGGCGTTGGGTTCCACCAAATCGTTGTTTTGTTACTTGCTGCTGATCCATAAACTCACATCAATATAATTTTTCAAAAGGATTATATCAGTGGCATGGCTTATAACCCAATGCAGAAGCTGTTTTTTTCAATCATACTTTTATCTAATTGAATTAAATAAAAGTATGAAGCGATAGGACTTCTCTAGAGTTCTTGATTGAATAACTAGCCAAGTTTAAATACTATTAAGGAATATATATTCACAGTAATTTCGCTGGGGTATTAATTTAAGAATAATCAAAAAGGAAAGTGCGATGAAACCTGTCGTTTTAGCTGGTGGAAGTGGTAGCCGTTTATGGCCTAAATCGAGAGCAGCTTTACCCAAGCAGTTTTTAAGTCTGACCAGTGACTTGACTATGTTGCAAGACACCATTGCAAGATTAGAAGGCACAAATGCTGACCAGCCAATAGTTATTTGTAATGATGCTCATCGTTTTTTAGTGGCAGAGCAGCTTCGTCAACAAGATATACAACACGGCGGTATATTACTCGAACCTATGGGGCGTAATACCGCACCTGCTATTGCTTTGGCTGCTTTGCATGCATCCCTAAATGGTGAAGACCCTATTCTACTTATTTTAGCTGCTGACCATCTAATTAATGATGCACCTGAATTTCATAAAGCCATTACTCAGGCCGAAGCGTTAGCTAAGCAAGGCAAGTTAGTCACTTTTGGTATTGTGCCTGATTCTGCTCACACAGGTTACGGCTATATCAAACGTGGAGATAAGGTCGCCAGTGTAGAGGTGGGTTTTGATGTGGCGAGCTTTGTCGAAAAGCCAGACTTAGCTACTGCACAACAATATGTCGACTCTGGTGAGTTTTATTGGAACAGCGGTATGTTTATGTTTAAAGCCAGTCGTTACCTGCAAGAACTTGAAAAGTATGCACCTGACATGTTGGCCATTTGTAAAAAATCCATCGCCTCTGAATCCACTGATTTGGAATTTGTGCGAGTAGATGCCGATGTATTTGCTGCTTGCCCCGATGACTCCATCGATTATGCCGTCATGGAAAAAACCGATGCTGCCTGTGTCGTGCCGCTTGACGCAGGTTGGAGTGATGTAGGCAGTTGGTCTTCACTATGGGAAACGGCCAAGCATAAAGATGCACAAAATAACGTGGTCATTGGCGATGCTATTCTTGATGGCGTGAGTAACAGTTATATTAATTCTGAAGAACGCCTTATCTCTGTTGTGGGTTTGGACAATGTTGTTGTGGTTGAAACCAAAGATGCAGTGCTGGTGGCACACAAAGACAAAGTGCAAAATATCAAAAATGTGGTGAATCAACTTAAAGCAGAACATCGCCCTGAGTGGGAATTTCATCGTGAAGTATTCAGACCTTGGGGCAGTTATGACTCTATTGATAACGGCGAGCGTTTTCAAGTAAAACGTATCACGGTAAAACCGGGTGAAAAACTTTCAGTGCAAATGCATCACCATAGAGCTGAGCATTGGATAGTGGTCTCAGGCACGGCAAAAGTCACCAATGGTGAACAGACTTTGTTGTTATCAGAGAATCAATCAACGTATATTCCAATAGGTGTAATACATGCACTTGAAAATCCTGGGAAAATTCCTTTGGAGTTGATAGAGGTGCAATCAGGTACCTACTTAGGTGAAGATGACATAGTGCGTTTTTCTGATCGTTATGGCCGTGTTGAAGCCAAATAGTGACTGCTGAACTAGACTGCAATATAAGAGATTTATGAAGATCACATGTTTTAAGGCGTATGACATACGCGGCAAATTAATCGAACAACTTGACGAACACGTTGCTTATCGCATTGGTAGAGCCTTCGCAGAATATATGCAGGCAAAAACCGTGGTGGTGGGCGGTGATATTCGATTAACCTCCCAGCCGCTTAAATTGGCACTAACAGCTGGTTTAATTGATGGCGGGGCAACGGTGACCGATTTAGGTATGACAGGCACAGAAGAAATCTATTTTGCCACCAAATATCTTGGCTTTGATGGTGGTATTGAAGTGACCGCTAGTCATAACCCAATCGACTATAATGGTATGAAGTTGGTTAAAACGGACTCTAAACCTGTTAGTGGTGATACAGGCTTATTTGCTATACGTGATTTGGCTGAAACCTACGCTGCAGATGAGGTACTTTCAAGACTTGAGTTTTATGCTAATGGTCTGGTTGCTGAGCACGCCTTTATTCAAGGCCAAGGGTCGGTCGTCATAGATAAACTCTTGGCTAGCGGGCAATATAACCAACTGGACAATATGCAACCTTATGTCGGCCATATGTTGTCTTACATTGATACTAGCAACATCACACCCATAAAATTGGTAGTGAATGCCGGTAACGGCGCTGCAGGTGATGCGTTAGACGCTATCCAAAGTGCATTAGAAGCGGCCAATGTGCCAGTTGAATTTATTAAAGTGCATCATCAACCTGATGGCACCTTTCCAAACGGTATTCCTAATCCTTTATTACCAGAGAGTAGGGCAGATACCGCGAATGCTGTTATCGAAAGTGGAGCCAATATGGGCATTGCTTGGGATGGTGACTTCGACCGCTGCTTCTTGTTTGACGAAAAGGGTGAATTTGTTGAAGGTTATTATATTGTTGGTTTGTTAGCGAAAGCCTTTTTGGATAAAAAACCAGGCTCAAAAATCATTTATGACCCGAGAGTTTATTGGAACACTGAAGATATAGTGAAGTCAGCGGGCGGTATCCCCATAAAAAGTAAAACCGGTCATGCTTTTATCAAAGAACGTATGCGCGCTGATGATGCAATATACGGCGGAGAAATGAGTGCGCACCATTATTTCCGTGATTTTGCTTATTGTGATTCAGGCATGATCCCATGGCTATTGGTAGCAGAGTTGTTATGCACCACACAAAAACCTTTATCGCAGCTAGTCGAAGAACGTATTGCGGCTTTTCCCTCTTCAGGTGAAATTAACAGTACTCTGACCGATCCTGATGCGTCTATTAAAGCTGTATTAGACAAATATGAAGCAAGTGCAACTGTGGTGGATTACACCGATGGTATTGGTTTAGAGTTTGAAAACTGGCGCTTTAATTTGCGTAAGTCTAACACCGAACCCGTGGTGAGATTAAATGTTGAATCAAGGGCTGATATTGGCTTGATGGAACAAAAAACCAAGGAGTTATTGGCACTGCTAAAATAAAATATTAGTCTGGAATTCTTTTAGTCTATCCATAAATAAACTCGCCAATTGGCGAGTTTATTTATGGATAAGTCTTTATTTGTATTAAACAGCTTTTCTGCTTCTATACCAAATTCCGAATATTCCTAGGCCAAATAAGGCTAAGGCAGAAGGTTCAGGTACGGGTTCAGGACCAGAACCAGAACCAGTAACAACCGTTGCACTACAGGGCTCATGATCAGGTGCCTGATTACCGTTGTTCGCACAATTTCCTTGGTTATGATGGCCTGCTAACAAGGTTTTAGGGTCAGAAGCATGCAATTCATCAAGTGAAATTAACACACCACCCGTTTTATAACCAAAGTCATCGATATCTATGGATGAAATATTATCAAAAAATGCACCACCACCAGCTCCATTTAATTTAATTTCCATACCCCAGTTAAAGTCCCAATCAATCAAAGTGCCACCGACCTTATTGGCATCAATATCAGCGAGTTGGTAACAACTTGGGTCACTGCTTTGCTCATTAGCGCAATCAGCAATATCTATCGGCTTGAGTGTTTCAGGAGAGTGCTTGGTAAACCAATTTGGTACACCGCCAATCGCGTCATCAAATAAAGTTTGATTGTAGTCAGTGGTTGAGAGAAACCCAAAAGTGGCGTCGTTTCCACCATTAACAGAAGTTGTATTGTCCTCACCCGGATTATTGCCTTTATATTCTGGGTCAAATTTCACCTGATAGGTACCATTACTATTGGTCAAACTAAGTTCAATAAATTCGCTTTTTATTGCGCCATTTAATTTATTGTTACCGTGTCCGGTGTTGTTCCAACCCACTGTATAGTCCTCATTATCTCCATCATTTTTGTCAGCATAAGACAAATCCTTAAACCCCAATGGATGGCTAATATACATGTACTGTTGGCCATTATGGGTAGTCAAGGCCAAAGTTCCTCCTTTAACAATTCCAGTAGGGTTGTCGGCAGACACCTCATAGTAATAATCAATGTCGAAGCTGATATCGTATTCGCTTGCATCGTAATGACCATCATAGCTGAATTCAGTTGCTGCCTGTGTTGATAAGCTACACAAACCTGCTGTAACAATAACCAATAATTTTTTCTTTAACATTATACTACTCACTTAATATTAAAATATTATTTTAAACTCAAATGTTACTTCTGGAAAGAACTGCAGGAAACACGCCATATTTTAACTTATTGTATTTATTATATTTTATTTTTTTATAAAATATAAATGTAAAAAAAACCGGCAGTTTGAGTACTTTTTTACCAAATACTGTAAAATTATCTGACATACGGTGCTTATATTGAATTCATCAATGCTTGGGCTAAATCTTTTTCAGCAAAAGGTAAATCGGTAGTCAGTACTTTTTTAAGTTCTTTTTTCGCGGCTTTAAGTTGTCCTGATTTAACAAGGTTATAAGCAATATGATATTGGATGCTAGGGTGAGTAGAGTTCATGGAAAACGCCTCCCTCAATAGATCTAAACCTTCCATGTATTGTCCCTGCTGGGTCAATATCCAACCTTTTGTATCAATAAATATTGAATTAGATTGATCAATGTCTAGCGCTTTGTTTATATAAATCAATGCTGTGCTTGGGTCACTGTTAGTCAACATACTTGCCAAGTTATTATAGATATATTTAATTCGAGGTAATTGGGCTATTTTTACTAGGACTAAATAGTGTTGTTTAGCGAGTAACATCTCTCCTTGGTGATAAAGAAAGTCCGCTAAAATGTGCCGTTGAAAATGTGCGTTTGGATAATTGTTCACTATGTTTTGCATTGTGGTTAAAAATACATCTATGCCAATGTTTTTTTCTTTAGCTAAATTGTATAATTTAATAATGGCTGCCTGGTAGTTATTGTTTACTTGAATGGCTGCAAGGTAATGATACTTAGCCTGATTTAATTGAAGTTTTGCCAATGCTATATCTCCTAAAATAAGCTGAATATTTGGCTTCTTCTGTATGTCAGTTGGCAGTTTTGATAGGATTACCTCTGCTTTGCCTATTTCTCCGATAGATATATATAAGCGCATCAATTCGATTTTGGCATAAAGGAAATTAGGGGCCAGTTCTAAAGCGTTTAATAGGCTTATTTCTGCACCGCTATTTATTTTTGCGAAACGTTGTTGTTGTCCAAGGTAAAGTAATTTTTGATGATCGTGGCTCCACATATTGTATAATTTATTATATTGCTCAGCCGCTTTGTCAGATTCGTTTTGTTGTATATATATTTCAGCTCTAGTTTGAATATAATTGGGATTCAAAAAGTGACTTTTTTGTAATCTGTTTAATTCTTTTATAGCCGATTTCAGATCGTTTAATTGCATGTGAATCTGGATGTTTTTTTCATAAGGGATTGGGTTTTCTCTGTCAAATAATTTGGCAGTGTTAAATGCGTTTTTTGCTTTTTCAAATTCGTTTTGCGCTAGTAAAGTATTTGCCAGTAAAAGGTGTAGTCTAAAACTACTAGAATCTTCCGTTAATAATTTTTCTGCATAGAACTGAGCTTGTTGATATTCTTTTTTTAAATAGTATAAATTGGCTTGATTGAACTTAGCTGGAAACAGTTCAGATTGAGTTTCGAGAATTTTATTGTTAATGCTTTGAGCCTCGTCAAAACGTTTAAGCGAAATTAAAACATCGCTTTTCAATAATTGATAATTTACATTATCTGGTAAAAGAGCGATAAGTTCATTGGCGATTTCTAGTGCACGAACCTCTTGATTGTTCTGTAGATACAAAATGACGGCTGTTTTTTTCACTTCAAAGCCACGAGTATCAGAAAATTTTGCTTCAAAATAGGCGAGTGCCTCTTGGTACTTTTTACGGGCTTGAAATGTTGTTACCTGTAAAAGATCTAACACGCGTTCAGCCTTGTGTAATTCTCTGAGTTCTGAAATGAAATTTTGACACTGATATATTTTGTTCGTTTTTAAGTAGAGATTACATAAAACCATTGATAAGGGAAGGCTACTTTTGACTAATTCATATCGTGACTCTAATAATTTAAGTGCCACTTTAGGTTCACCGAGTCTGATATAAGTATCGATAAGGATTTCTAAAGAATAGAGGCTTTCAGGGTTGGAAGCGACGTAGTTAATAAGCTTATTTCTAGCTGATTCATAGTTTTCTGTCATATATAAGGCTAGTCCGGAAATCAATAATAATTCTTCTTGCTTGAGAAGTAATTCATTGGGAATAAGTGCAAGTTTCTGGGTGATTTCCTCATACGCTTTTGTGGCTAATTCATTGTTGTTATTCATACTATAAATTCTGGCACTTAACAGCATGATAAATGGTTCATCTGGAGTCACCAATAGTATCTTATCAACTATTTCACGTGCTTTACTTAAGTTGTTTAAGCTCACATAGGTATTGGCCAAAGAACGACTTATAAAAGGCTCAGTCGGTGATTTTGTGTGGGCTAATTTAAAAAATTCTAATGCTTCAGTGAGCTTACCTTGTTCTTGTTTTAGTTGGCCTTGAATATGTAATATGTTTGCGTTGTGAGGGTCAATGTAAATTGCTTTCACAATGAATATTTGGGCTTTATCAAGCTGTCCTTGTCTCATATGAAAGCTTGCAAGATTATTAATAGCGTCTATGTTGGCGGGTTGTAATTCAAATGCTTCCTCATATTTAAGTTGAGATTCTTTATAAAGTTCTGAATTTTCATAAGCAAGAGCTTGTAACAAAGTAATTCCAAACTTGTTATCTTTATTTAAGTTATCTGTCGTTAATCCAACTACTTTATCGTAGTCTCCAATACGTGTGTAAGCCTTTGCTAAAGGGAAATAGGCGATATTTAAATCAGCCCCCAAAACGAGTGATTCTTCGTATTCATTAATCGCTGCTCGTGTCTGGTTCCTGCGTAACAGGATATTACCCATCATTAATTTAGATTGTAAATGTGAGGGGTTATCTTGAAGGGCGTTTTTTAAGTGAATATAAGCTTCGTCGAAGCTTTCTTGATTAAAGCTTGCTAAAGCCTTTTCGTAATCTATTGCTGACTTAGGGAAACCATTACTACAGAAAAACATCAGTAATAAAATCATTAAAGTTAATGTTGGCTGGCCTATACTTCGCATTCTAGGTTACATTCCTACTGAACTGTTTAAGTGTGTAGGCTAACATTATATAGGCTCATGAAAAAAAATATTATTAATTCGATGCTTTTTGTGCAACGGGTCAATAAATATTTTGAGCCCACCATCATAATTATTGACATGATTGGTGGGTCGTAACCGAAAGGTTTTTGCTTATTTTACCTCTTCACCCGCAGCCTGCTTATCAGCGTGATAACTCGACCGAACCATAGGACCAGAAGCGGCATGACTAAAACCTAAGTCTTTGGCTATTGCACCGAGTTCGTCAAATTCGTCAGGATGTACATAACGTTTTAATGGGAAATGATGTTTGCTGGGCTGTAAATATTGGCCCAAGGTCAGCATCTCCACATTGTGGGTGCGTAAGTCTTTTAATACTTCGGTTATTTCGTGTTTGTCTTCGCCCATACCCATCATTAAGCCTGATTTGGTAGGGATATCAGGGTGCTGCTGTTTGAATTTTTTCAGTAAGTCTAACGACCATTGATAGTTGGCCCCTGGTCGACATTCTCGGTACAAACGTGGAATCGTTTCAAGGTTGTGATTAAACACGTCGGGCGGGCTTTGCTTGAGTATTTCAAGTGCTTTGTCCATACGCCCTCTGAAATCTGGCACTAACACTTCTATTTTAGTCGCAGGGCTGTGCTCACGGATAGCCGCTATGCAATCAACGAAGTGTTGCGCTCCCCCATCGCGTAAGTCATCTCTGTCTACAGAGGTGATCACTACATACTTTAACTTCATCTCAGCGATGGTTTTAGCTAACTTAATGGGCTCTTCTGCACTAGGAGGCAAAGGCTTACCGTGTCCTACATCACAAAATGGGCACCTGCGAGTACAGATATCACCCAAGATCATAAAAGTGGCGGTGCCGTGATTAAAACACTCAGCTAAGTTAGGGCAACTGGCTTCTTCACATACCGAATGTAAATTATTTTTACGTAACGTTTTTTTGATATGGTCAATTTTGTCTGTATTGCGGGGCAGTTTGATTTTTATCCACGCGGGTTTACGTAACATCTCTGCCTTTTCTGTAGGCATGATGGTGATAGGGATATGTTTAACTTTTTCGTCATCCCGAAGTTTAACTCCGGCTTGCGGGCGTGCGTTAGTCATTAAAGCCTTCTCTATATTCTTTGTTTTTTATACCTAATAAGGCAGATAAATGATCAGTCAATTTTGTACCTACTTCAGCAAGCGTATTAGGACCATCAAGTTGTGCGCAATCTATCATTTCCAGTCCGGCATAACCACATGGATTTATGCGTTGAAATGGACTTAAGTCCATGTTGACGTTCAAAGCTAAGCCGTGAAAAGAGCAACCTTTGCGTATCCTTAGGCCTATAGAGCAAACTTTTTTAGCATTTACATACACGCCAGGAGCATCTGCTTTGGGGTAGGCATTAATTGCATATTCTTGTAGTGTGTTAACCACACATTGTTCTAAGGCTGTCACTAAGGTTCTCACACCTAACTTATTACGTTTTAGATTCAGTAGTACATACATCATTTGTTGGCCGGGTCCATGGTACGTGACTTGCCCACCTCGATCGACTTTAACCACAGGAATATCCCCTGGCATCAGAATATGTTCTTCTTTACCTGCTTGGCCTTGGGTGAATACGGCTTGATGTTCTACCAGCCATATTTCGTCGGCTGTTTCAGCATCTCTATTATCAGTGAAATCTTGCATGGCTTGCCAAATAGGCAAGTAGGTTTGTAATCCTAACTGTCTGATGATTAATTTAGTGGGCATTATTTACACAAGCACTCTTTAACAAACGACTCGCTACAAAACCACTTTCACTAGCTCTAATTTAGCCAGTTCAATATAAAGGGTTTCCATATGTGCTTTGCTGGTAACCGTTATGCTAAGTGATATGGAGTGGTAAGTCCCTTTTGAACTGGGCTTTACCTTGGGTACATAATCACCTGGCGCATGAACCTGCAAGCACGATATAACATCTTGCGGTAAACGCTCATGGGCAATGCCCATGATTTTAAACGTTTGCTGGCATGGGAATTCCAACAGTTGATCAAAATTAGTATCCATCATCTTCTCGAATATTTAATAAAAGTGTAGGGTATTAACTATCAAAGCCAAGGCGTAATTTGACAAAATCAACCATGCGGTCGATCAACCCTCCTTCTTTGACTTCTTGTAACGTAACTAAGGGATATTCAGCAATATCTTCGCCTTCAATTTGCAGATATAACTTGCCTACTACTTCGCCTTTAGCGATAGGCGCTTGTAAATCTTTGTCTAACTTAAAATTGGCTTTCAAATTTTTGCTTTGGCCGCGTGGAATGTTAATGGGGGTATCTTGTAATATACCTAGGTCGACGGTTTCTTTGTCACCCATAAAAATGCGGTGGGAAACAAAGCTGTCACCCGCTTTATATGGAGTAATCGTTTCATAAAAACGGAATCCATATTTGAGTAATTTCTTGTTTTCAACTTTACGCGCTCGCTCACTGTCGGTGCCCATTACAACGGAGATTAAACGCATATCCCCTTGGTAAGCCGAAGTAATCAGGCTATAACCTGCATCCGATGTGTGGCCGGTTTTTATGCCATCAACATTTAGGCTTTTATCCCACAGTAAGCCGTTGCGGTTATATTGTTTGATGTCGTTAAAGGTAAATTCTTTTTCAGCATAGATAGCATACTCCTCTGGCACGTCACGAATCAGAGCAGCTGATAAAATCGCCATATCCCTGGGCGTGGTGTAGTGCTGGGCATCATGTAATCCATGACTGTTTACAAAATAAGTGGAGGCCATGCCTAATTTTTCTGCATGCATATTCATCATACTGGCAAAGGCATCTTCACTACCGGCAATATGTTCTGCCATTGCCACACACGCATCATTTCCAGACTGCACGATAATGCCTCGATTCAGATCTGCAACGGATACTTGTTTGCCTACTTCGATAAACATCTTCGACGAATCTGGAAAGTTTTTAGCCCAGGCATTTTCAGAAATAGTCACCATATCTGTGTCTTTAATATTACCGTTTAGGAGTTCTATACCAATCACATAGCTTGTCATCATTTTGGTTAAGCTAGCGGGAGGGATCTGAATATCAGCATTTTGCTCTGCGATAACGTTACCCGTTTGGAAATCCATCAATATGAAGCCTTTAGCTGTAACACTAGGCGCAGGAGGGATAACCACAGCAGCAGTGGCTGAAAAGATAAATGACCACAGGACTATACTATTTACAAGAGAGCTGAAATACGTTTTTGGTTTAAGCATTAAACTACCGTTTTTTGAAATGTTGTAAGAATAGAGACGTTTTATTAGACATAAAATAAAGACCTCAACTTAGGCTGCGCAATATAGCACTTTGAGGGTTAAATTGCTGCTCAACTAAAGACTAATCCAAAATAACATAGGGATTTTGGATTAGTCATAAATATATGAGACTCTGATTATTATAAAAAGTTTAATTAGGTTCGTAAGTTTGTCGATATGTTTAAGCATAATGTGATGCTAATCTGAGTACACTTTATAAGCGTCAGGATAGTCATTATTTTTAAGTTCATTCAGCAAATTATCTGCCTCATGCTCGTTTTTTATTGGGCCAAGATGTAATTTGTAAATACCCTGCTCGAATCTTGTTTCGAAGGGGCGTTGATATAATATTTTTAAGGCACTTGCTAATTTGTCTATTTGAGTTTTGTTTTGCAATGCAACCACTTGTATATAGAACCGTTGGTTAGAAATATTAGTGTCTTTATTATTGATAGTAGGGAAGCGTCCTACTGTGATCTTACCCGCTTTATCCACATGGATAACGTCCAACTGTACATCGGTAATCCCGGTTTTTAATACGTCGAGCTTTAATGCTGCAGCATAGGATAAGTCTATCACCCGACCACTATGAAACGGTCCTCTATCATTTACTCTAACGACTACCTGTTTGTCATTTTTTAAGTTGGTCACACGCACAAAAGAGGGTAATGGCAAGGTTTTGTGTGCGGCAGACATCTCGTACATATCATATACTTCACCATTAGCGGTTAAGTGACCGTGAAACTTTTGTCCATACCAACTAGCGTGGCCTTTATCGCTGAAACCTTTACCTGTTGTGAGAGGCTGGTATCTTATTCCTCTAATGGTATAAGGACGCATGTTAGCCGGCGCGTAGGCTTCATATTTGGCCACTATGTCTGTTGTCGTCACATGTTGAGGAATGATTTTGGGCGCCGAGTCATGATGTTGGTAGTAGCGCCCTTTGGGAGCACAACTTACCACCAGAAATACTAAAAAAGTTAGACCTAAGCAACGACAATAGTTTTTCATAGCCGTTTTAATGACCAACTGTGGCAGTGGTTAAAGTGTTAAAACCTTGTTTGAGTTGTTGGCTGAATTGAAATACTACCATGGCATATAAAGGACTGTGGTTATAGCGAGTGATAACATAAAAATTGGGTAAGCCTATCCAATATTCTTTTTTATCTGCTTGTTCAAATTCAAATAATTTGACGCTTGTTTCTTTACTTAGTTTGGACTCGGTAATAGTGACCCCTGCGGTTTGTAATTGAGACCACTGATGGGAATATTTAAGCGATTTTGATAATAATACTGGGTATTGAGTGCCACTTACTTGCGCCTTAAACGCAATATCAGCGTTAGCCTTCCAGTGATGTTTTTTAAAGTAGTTTGCGACACTACCTATAGCGTCTTCAGGATTGTTTAATAAGTCCCTCACACCGTCACCGTCAAAGTCTACTGCATAATGGCGGTAACTAGATGAGATAAATTGCCCCCAGCCCATTGCTCCAGCATAGGATCCTTTGAGTTGGGTGATATCAAAGTTTTCCTCTTTGGCTAATAAAAATAATTGTGCTAATTCGCTACGAAAAAACTTTGCTCTAGGCGGGTAATGAAAGCCTAAGGTGACGAGCGCATCGAGTACCGAATACTTACCTAGATACGCGCCATAAAAAGTCTCAACACCAATGATGGCTACGATGATCTCAGCGGGTACACCGGTTTCTTTTTCTGCACGCGCTAAGGTTTCTTTATGGGTTTGCCAAAAAGCCAAACCTTTTATTAAGCGCTTTTTAGTGAGAAAAATAGGGTGATACTGATGCCAAGGTTTAGCTTCCCATGGCTTGGCAATCGATTGCAAGACAGCCTCATTTTTAGTCGCTTTTTGCAACGTCGATTCAACCACTTTTCGGTCAAACTGATGTTCATCTACCATCATGTCTACAAACTGCTCTTGCAGTTCTCGGGGGGAGGCTTGAATATTCGAGCTTGAGATACATAAGCCTAATACTAAAAACGATTTAAACAACTTCATGGTTTTTCCTTGAAAGCGAAGTAATTTTACTTAA
>Ga0209712_10001230_pt1 | contig 22026 bp, 15 predicted proteins | sample ArcOceMetagenome_FD_187443 | JGI IMG/M metagenome (GOLD analysis project Ga0209712, IMG submission 187443) | Marine eukaryotic phytoplankton communities from Arctic Ocean - Arctic Ocean - Greenland ARC118M Metagenome (SPAdes) (version 2) | ecosystem: Environmental > Aquatic > Marine > Oceanic...
TGTTTGTTGTTGTGGTTGTTTTGTGTTGATTGCTTATCAGCTTTTGGTGGCCGTCGGTCATCGTGTGTGTGGATGGAAGAGAAAAAACGAAAGGAAGACGACATTTGGAGTCAGTCCCTATTCATTCATTCATTCATTCATTCATTTGAGTCACGAGATATTCGAGAGGTCATTGGACACGACGGATCTTTCTTTCGTTGTTTTGTGCTGTCCCAACAGCGAGCAAAGTCCCCCTCGTAACAACGTTCAAAACAATGCACCTCATCCGATACGACGACCATCGACGCAAATATACAACGAAGTTGCAGGTGCACTGCCCAGTAACCAAAGCTCCTCACCATGACAAAAATAACAGAGATTGAAGATCGTGGAGCAACTACAGCATGGTGTCCAATTGGCGAGCACGCCGACGTCATTGCATTGGGGGCAAAGGTGCGTCAATTTTGCAGTATTTTTTATTTTAAATTAATTTTGGTATTTTTCAAGTGGGTGTTCGTTTGGTTCAGTACTGTACCAGGTAAAGGAAACCTTATTCCTGTTACCATTAACAATGTATATTCAACAGTAGTGTCTGCATGTCATTCAATGTGGTGCGAAGAATTTGAACTTGTTTTGTACGATGACAAATTTGAATATCTTGAACTGTTTTTTTACTTCAACTTTCTATACATCATACAGTACATCACACAGTAATTCTAACATTCAACTAACAAACACTAATACTAAATCTAAAACAGGACTCTGGGAGCACTGGCTTTGACGATTATGGCGGTGAACTCGAATTATTCAGCCTCGGCATCACGACTGCCACGAAGAAACCCAGCGTAGTAGGCAGCATCAAAACAACTAGTCGCTTCTCCAGCATCGGATGGACACCCGGCACATCCACCCTATCATCCAACCCACAATTCAACATGGGTCTCATTGCGGGAGGAATGGACAATGGTACCATCAACATCTGGAACCCAACCAGAATCATTCAGGGAGATGCGAATGCTGCCCTCGTCTCCACCATTGAACGGGCGAGCGGGGCTATATCCGCTCTGCAGTTCAATCCCCACGCCGATTCGGCAAATTTACTAGCCACGGGAAGCAGCACGGGAGAAATTTTGATTTCATCCCTGGATAACCCCGATCAACCCACTGTCACCATCCCATCTGATGCGCACCCATCTTCTGGGGCCGAAATCACACAGATGGCATGGAACACTGAAGTATCCCACATCGTCGCATCCGCTGCTGGAAATGGTGTCGTCACAATATGGGATTTAAAACAGAACAAGCCCTGGTGTGAATTACGAGCAGAAGGATCAGGCGCATCTGTCTCGGGCGTCGCTTGGAATCCCAATAATGGAATGCATCTCCTCACTGCATCCGCCGATGATCGCAATCCCGTTTTGAAAATGTGGGATTTGAGAGCTTCCATGTCCATGCCGTTGGCTACCATGGAGGGTCACTCGCAGGGGATTTTGAGTATGGACTGGTGTCCGCATGATGATTCTCTTGTACTTAGTTGTGGAAAGGATAATAGGACCTTGTTGTGGGATATGCATTCTCTCAAACCTATTGCAGAGCTTCCAAATGATGACGCTGAGATGGATGTTAATCCCCAGGCTTCCTCCGAGGAACTTTATGGTGCGAGTAGTGGTCTTACTTCCTCTCAGCAAAAACGCTATGATGTGAAATGGTCTCCTGTTACAAAGGGAGTTGTTTCCACTTGCTCCTTTGATCGGAAGGTGCAGGCGCATTCTGTCCTTAGTGCCGCTACAAAATGTGGAAGACCGCCAAAGTGGATGAAACCCGCTAGTGGAGTTTCCTGTGGGTTTGGTGGAAGTGTTATTTCCTTTGGTGCGACGCATAAATTGGTCACTATTGCGGAACATGTGGAAGAGCCAGAGCTCAAGGCTGCTGTTCAGGAGTTTGAAGCTGCAATTGCTGGTGGTGATTATGTTGGGTTTGCAGCAGCGGAAGCGGTGGAGTGTGCAAATGCTGGAGATGTGTCTGAAGCTCAATTTTGGGGTTTTATGCAAATCATTTTTGATCCAAATGCTAGACAGTATCTTCTTCAATATCTTGGGTTTGATTCTGCAGAGATTGTGAAAAAGGCTCAAGAATTTAATCAAGAGGATTCGAGTCCATCTCGTGAAGGAAGCGGAAGCGCAATTCCACCCATGTCAAAGGAAGCAGAGGATACTGTGAATCAGGCTCTTTTGATTGGAAATTTCGAAGCTGCAGTAGAGTGCTGCATTCGCTCTGGGAATTTGGCAGATGCTTTGGTCTTATCATCTTGTGGTGGCGCTGAACTTTGGGCAAAGACTCAAGCTCAATATTTTGCTAGCGAGATTGCAAAGCGTCCTTTTCTGTCAGTTGTTTCTGCAGTGATGAACAATAATCTTGGTGATTTTATAACCGCCTCTGACCCATCAAATTGGCACGAGACACTTGCAGTCATTTGTACGTATGCTAGTGAGACAGAATACCAACCTCTGTGTGAAGCTTTGGGTGACCACCTCGAAAGTGCCGGGGATAGTGTGAGTGCGTCTATATGTTTCATGTGTGCCATGAATTTGGAAAAAGCCGCAAATTACTGGTTGTATCAATTGCAACAAGCTGGAAATAGCAATCTTGCAATACATGCATTCGCTGTAAAGGTTGCTATCTTCATGCAGGCTTGTGGGCCAAATGTGCAGCTCTCCGATAGTGTCTCGGACGTACTTTTCAAATACGCAAAGGTGGTGTCCGAACAGGGTCTTTTTCCTTCCGCTGCTAAATATTGCAAGTCGAGCTTGCAGGAGTGTAAGGAATTGCAAGATCGTCTGTATCGCAGCAAGGATACTCAACTTTGTAGTCAGGCACTTGGCAAAGCACCTGACTTTCCGTATAATTATGTCACTGTCGGAGTTGCTCCTGTTGCCGTTGCCGCGACGAATAAACAGGTCAACGGTACCAAAGCTGTTACTCGGACATCAGCATATGAGAGATCTGATTTGCAAAACCCTGCAAGAGCCACAAACGGTCACTCCGCGAATCAAGGGTACAGCAATGGCAGTGCCCAGCAACAGCCACAACCACAGCAACAGCAATTGCCACCTGGTTGGATGGCGCTGCAGGATCCAGCGAGCGGTAGAACATATTATGCCAATCAAACCACGGGTGAAACTAAATGGGAGATGCCTGTAGTTGTAGTGGCACAGCAGACTCCGACTGCGCCGACGCTTGCATCGAAGTATGGTGATGGTTTTGTCTCTTCGGCTTCCCACCCAGAGTTAGCTGCTCAGTATGGAAATATCGGAACAAGCAATCCTTACAGTGACGCGTCAAGACCTGGAACTGCTGTGATCAACAAGATTCAGAAGCCTCCTGTATCTGGAACATTTAATTTGCAAAAGTTGGCTCAGGTTGCTGATAGCACACAGTACAAACAGACCATAGATGATTTACTATCGAGCGTTACATCCTTGTCTGCTCTCCCTCTTGGTCCTAATGAAAAGAAGCAATTGGCGGAGGTGCAAAAGGGAGTTGCAATTTTCTCAAAGCGCCTTGCAAATAGTGAGATTGAAGGCGATACAGCTGAAATTGTTGCACAAATGGTTGCTGCGATGAAGAATAAAGATTACGTATCAGCATCAGCAACTCATACGAAACTTGTGAATAGCGTATGGAAGCAACACAAGAATTGGCTGAAAGGTTTCAAGTTCCTGATACAAATGAGTGCAAAGGCTTTGCAAAGTTCTAGAAAGCAAGATCAGTGGGCGATTTAGATTCGTAGTGCCGTGGAATAATTCCTCCTAGTAAAACTAGATTGCCTACTCGTAGGTGTGTTGCTAAGGGGGAAATCTGCGAAAGAGGCTCGTTAAAAAAATTAATCTAATGTTTCTATTACAGTAGTATCTATTTTACCTGTCTTACGCTATCAGTTCGATTTCAAAAACCTGTTGCAGTGCTTGTTTCAAGTGCACAGCAAACTCTTCCACAGTGATGGGTTCATCAAGGAAATCATTGATGCAGCCAACTTCCCGTCCTTCGAGCCCACAAGGAACTATACCATCAAAATTTCCAAGCGAACGGCTGTCAACATTCACTGCTAGGCCGTGCATTGTAACCCAGCGTCTGACTTTAACACCAAAAGCTGCAACCTTCCTATTATTCACCCAAACGCCAGTTACATCGTCTTCCCTAGTGGCACCAGTTACTCCAACATTCTCCAAAGCTACGAGAATCGCTTCCTCAAGGGCTCGCATATACCAATGAATATCTTGATTGTAACCCCTCAAATCGAGTATAGGATATGCAGTTAATTGCCCTGGACCATGGTATGTGACTTCACCGCCACGCTCAACTCTGATAAGATCAATGCCCAGCGCTGCTAATCTGTCCTCATCAAGTTTCACATAGTTTGGATCTGATCCAGTACCAAGAGTATAAACAGGACGATGCTGGACAAGTATTATGGCATCACGAGATTTTCCACTTGTATCTTTCTCTGAAATTTTCGTATAATCGTAATTATCAGATGGAATGAAATCGCAAGAGGGGAGGAGAAACTGCGAGTCTGGCTCTTTCTTTTGGAATTCAGCCTTCAGCCTCTCCAAATGGGAATCGACGAGTTGCTTCTGAACGTACCACATGGATCTGTACTCAATCGGATCCGATGATGAGAAGTCATATAATCTCACATATCTGCCGTGATCACCATCTTCATCATGAGCAATATTTAGTCTTTTGAATTCTCCTAGTTGTTGCTGACTTGCTGCGGCGTTCAGCTTTGTTATTTTTGTACGTGTACGAGTAGCTTGGATTCGATGTCTGTTTACTGAATACTTTGCTCTCGAACCAGCAAATGATGAGACGGACGTACAGTGCACCAAAAGCGTTAACAGATAGAGAATCTTCGTCATTGAACGTTTTCCAAAAGGTAATAGAGTGCGAACTTTGAACAATGCTCGTTGTTTGCTGTCTGTCATGTATGTCTCTCGCCTAGCCTCTGCTAGCTAGCTACACTATTAGGGGCGACGTACGTACGACGGACGGAAGAGATCTTTCAAATGTCAGTGTATTTTAATAGGTGGGTGGGAGTCTACTTCAAGCGAAGAAACTAAAAATAGTAAATTAAAATTTTAAGACCGCTTTTTCTTTGGGATGTGGAATGATGATTTCGCATTTCCACTTTTCTCAGTAGTGGGTTCCGCATTTCTTTGTCTCTTGGGAATATGTACCTTGGTATCATTTCCACTCGTGGACTTTTCATCTGTTCTGTGTTCTGCCAATTCAATCTTTTTTGGATTCCTATGAATAGCCATGTCGCGTTTATATCTCAGTAAGTCCCAAACTTGCCACTTCTTCCATACATCTCTGTCCTCGTCGGTCGTATGAAACCATTTTTCTTTCAGAGCTTTGTTAACCTTTTCCTGCGCACAGCGAAAATAAATGATTTTATTTGATTAAGATGGGATGGAGTTTAGAATTGCTTCAAAGAACAAAGAAAAATGTAAAACAATAAACTTACTCTGTCTTTCCTACTTTCAGGGGATAGTGATCTTTTCACCTCTTTTCTTGTGGCAGTACAGAATAAAGTGAAAGCCTTCTTACATTCACGAAGTTCCTCAGTACCATCGTAATCAGGAAATTCGACAAAAGTACCATCCGGACCAATTGCCCCATTCTCACTTGCGCTTGCATCTTCGTCGATGGAGTCGTCATGCTTTTTCTTCCGACTTCCGCCCCTCTTTTTCTCGAGTCTTGACTCCTTCTCTTTCCGTAAGTGGCGAATAGTTTCAACAGTCAAAAGATTCATGTATTCTGGGAGTATGTGCCATACAGCTCTAATATCTCCATCTTCTTTTCGTCTTTCTTTCTTAGCAATGTCCTCTAACTTGGCACAAATCAATTTCTTCGATACAGGTTGCCCATATTCGGCAATAAATTCATTGGTGATCGACATAACACCAGCGTGTCCACTTAACGCTACCACATTAGCAAGTTCTGGTAAAAGATCATCAGGGAACTCTGTCAGATTCAGTTTGTTGCCTGTCCCTTCCAACTCCTTACTACACTTTTGCAAAAATTTGAGGCGATTTTGAATGTCTTCCATCTGGCTTTCAATGTCTTCAACCTTGGCCTCGAGCTGTTTACGTTCAGATTCAACTTCTTCTTCGGCCTGCCTTCTTTTCAATTCCTTCACTTCTCTAAATCTGGGGAGTTCTATACCAGAAATGAGCTCTCCCTCGCCAACTTCGTTTGGGACGTTTTCTTTTTTCTCCTCTTCAACTAATCCAGCTTCTTCTCTTGCGTTTTTGGTCATGAGTTCGATCTCCTTCTCCGCAGCTTTCATTAATTGTTCGCACCTTCTTCCGATTGATTCCACCGGGAGACTTCTAAGATAGTAATCAAATCGAATATCAGGATTTCGACGAATTGCCATCTTTACAGCATCCCACTGCCCATAACCATACTATTCAGAAAGGCAGCTAAGGTTGAGCATCCGAATTTTTTTAAATGATTTGTGGGAAAATCGATCCTACACGTACCTTGTGAGCCCAACATAGCAGGTGCCTATCTTCGTCAAGTGTGAACACCTTATCCTTCATATTAACATAGGTAAATTCTAGTTGAAGCCAAGGGTTATCAAACAAAGAAACAAATGTTTCAGTTGCCGTCTCTAATACCTTGATGGTTTGCAATTTCTTTTCACCTTGCTCAATCCTTTTCACAGCTCGGTCGTATTCAGTTTCTGAAAACCGTTTTTTACCAACGTTCTGGTCCCAAAAGGCTGCCGCATACTCTTCGACCATGGCCTGTGTCTTTCCAACTTCTGGAGCAATTTTAGAAAACATATTGCGTCCATATTTTGCACTAGCTTTGACAAATGCTGTGTAGTGCGAGCGACCCCAATTAGCGAATCCCTCCGACAGTAGACGATCTTTTTCTTGCTGACGTTCAGGAGCAGCGAGAGGCGGGACATCTGCAATGCTAATAGGTGCTTTCAATTCTTCTGATTGTCCTGTTTTTGCCTCAGTATTGTTATCTTCTTCCTTACCCTCAGTGGCCTCTTTGCCACCTCGATGTTCAGCGGAATCGCCATCAGTTTCCTTCTTTATCGCTGTTTGGGTAGGAGTTTTCCCTTTGAGAAGCATTTGCATATCTTCAGGAAGTTCTCGGAAAACTTTTTCTTCACCCTCTTGAATTGAATTGAGCGTATCGCGATCAAACATTTGCCACTCGTCTAATCTTGGTAAGCGTAAGTGCTTCGGTAGCTTAATTTCCTTAATCTTCTTTTGGAATTTTCGAACTACTTGGTTGGATGCAATCTGCTGTCTGTAAAGCTGGTCTTCATTGTAATTAGCAACGGCGCGACGTTCACGCTTGCCCATATCAAGAATTCCAAGAAGTTCAGCTTGCTCTTGCGCCGCCTTTATCTGAGCAAAATCTGTTTTTGAGTAATCAACACCCTCGAATGTTTGAACATTAACTCCACCGTCGAGTTTGAAGTCGAGCATATCACCTTTGTCCGCAGTCTGCAACTTGTCATTCAATTCCTGGGTCTTCTTTTTACCTGCCTCGAGAATCAAGTCAATGTCGTCTTCGGTAATGGATGAGTCCTTGGATTTAAAAACTTTATCTGCTCCAAAACGCACAGCAGCGAGGAGATCATCACGAGATAATTTGTCCTTGTCCTTCAGTCGACCTTGTTGCACTACCATAGCATCCAACTTGAGCTTCTGCTGGGCTCGCTCAACTACTTTTTCTTCAATAGTGTGTTCCGTGACTAATCGGAATACCTGCACTTGCCTCTTTTGACCAATGCGATGTGCTCGATCTTGTGCTTGCAAATCTGCCTGAGGGTTCCAATCTGAATCATAGAGAATCACCACGTCGGCAGTTTGAAGATTGATACCGAGACCTCCTGCTCTTGTACTCAATAGGAAAATGAACTTTTCAGATTCTGGGGCATTGAATGCATCGATCCTTTCCTCGCGTTGTTCGTAGTCTGTATTTCCATCGATGCGACAATACTGGAATTGTCTCATTACTAAATAATCTTCCAGAATATCAAGGATGCGAGTCATTTGAGTAAACAGCAGAACTCTGTGACCCGTCCGATGCAGACGGACCAAAAGTTTGTCTAGAAGCACCATTTTCCCACAATTTTCGACCAAATGTTCTCCTAGTGGTGGTAAAGACCGGTCTTCTACTCCTGGAAAAAGATACGGATGGCCTGCGCACTTTCGTAGTTGCATGACAATGTTCAAAATTGCAGTATGGCTCCCACCACCATTATTTCCTCCTTGAAGACAGTCAATATCTCTCAAAAGAATATCCTTATACAACTTCTTTTGAATTTCACTCATTCCAGTAAACAGAATAGTTTCGTGCTTGGGTGGTAAGCTCTTCTCTACATCAATTTTCAAACGACGAAGCATGAATGGCCGGAGAATTTTGTGAAGTTGTGAAATGAGTTTGTTTTTTTCCTCAGCATCGGCAATATCTAAATTAAACCAATCGTCAAACTGCTCAGCACTTGCAAATACATCAGGTACCAAAAAATTTAATAAAGCCCATAGCTCGTGAAGATTATTCTGGAGAGGTGTTCCAGTGAGTAAAAGGCGATACCGCGTCTCGAAGGTACGAATTGTTTTTGAGAAAGAGCTTGTTTCATTTTTAAGCCTGGGAAGGATTGTGTGTGTGTATGAGTGATACCTTATGGTGAAGTATGCAAAGTATGATATTCAAATTAATATAGTATATTTCTCACCTGTGGGCTTCGTCAATAATGAGGTAAGACCATGCAAATTTATTCAACACGTTTTTGTCCATATTACACACTTCATAAGTAGTGACTGCAACATTCCAGGTCCGGTGCTCATCCCTTTGACCTGGTTGCAAAATTTCTGTAGCAATCGCCTCTCTTTCTTGTTTGTTCCCGTGAAACTTGATGGCATTCAGCGTAGGTGCCCATCGCTTTAATTCCGCCATCCAGTTTGATAACGTACTTTTTGGTACTACGATCAAATGAGGACCATTCATATTCATATATTCCAGCATATACACAAGTATACTAATACTTTGCAAAGTCTTTCCGAGACCCATCTCATCGGCAAGAATACCATTCACACCATTTTCTTGAAGACGAATCATCCAATTGAGACCCTCTATCTGATATTGGCGCATCTTTCCAAAACCAAGAGTTGTTGGTTGGGTTGTAAGATATGTTGCATTTGACTCATCTGCCTCTTCTAGCTCTTCAGCTTCAACATCGGCAACCCCATTAGCAGATGCCGCTTCACGTCGATTTGTTCCTTTGTCAGGCGAGTCTAGCACACCACTTTCCGCTGTAGACGCGGTACCGCGGTTACCGTAAAACTTTGTTTTATCTTCCTTGACTTTGCCAAAATGTCGAAAGATATCACTCTGTTTGAGTAGAAAATCAAGTCTCTTTTGCGCTTGAGCGGCGCGTTCATTTCGAAGATTTTGTTGGCGTCCAGCAATGTATTTCTCCTTGACATCGCGTTCTTTTTTCGCATTTTCTCGTCTTGCTTTAACGGCGGCGCTGACTACCGGAGCCTTCCTCTTCTTCTTTGATTGTCTATTCGAATCATCTGAATCAGATGATGACGACGAGCCACTTTCATCGCTACCGTACTCATTATCGGAAGAGGAAGATTCACCATCGGATTTAAATTCATCCTCGTCCGAATCTTCAATCTGTTTGATCTTCTTCTTCTTTTTGGGTTTTTTCTCCGCCTTTGCAGCCTTCTTGAGTTCTTTTCTTCTAGCTCTCCTTGTACTATGGCCATTTCCTTCCGTGATGATAATCTCATCGCGTTGCTTCCTGAGTTGCTCCTTTCGTAATGTAACGGCTACATCTCTTTTATGACTTTCTGACATGAATCTAAACCGGTCTTTCGCAGCTTCACTTTCATATTCTTCCCTGTCCTCTTCTGATAGACTTTTCCAAGATTTTGAGATGGCTTTTGTTAGGCCGGGCAAATCATGTGGTTCTCCTCTTTGTTTTAAGGATTGTTTGATTTGTTTCGAATTTTTACGCTGAAAACTTTGGTATGCTGTTTGGGCTGGAGTTACTTTTGGAAGATCATCTTCTTTTCGAGTATGTTCAGGGGCAACAGCGACCCAGCCAGAACGATCCTCTTTTACCATTTAAAGAGGTTTGTTGTGTTGGAGTGGGGGCAGTGAGGATTGGTGTTGTGTGTGGTGCATTGAATGATGTCTTTGACCAATCTGGAAATCAAGGACAGCGCGTCGCTTGTCGCTTGACAAGACCAACCAACACCACCCTTCATTTTGATTTATTTAGTAGCCTCTTGCTTGTACCGCGTGGTGTAGATCTGCTGATGATGAAGGAACCGGGTCTTTAGGGGAGTTGATTTTGACCCCCTAGTTGTAGATTGAAGAGCAAAAAAGGGGGTCATCATTGAATCAATGAAGCAATTTATTTCAAATTCAATTCAGCGTGAAAGGCCTTTCACGCTTTGCTCGTCATTTTTCAGAATGTTTCGCTCACCTCCAGTCTCATGCATTTGAAAATAGATAGTAATGTTGTCGCCCCGGCTCTGGCTGGCAATATATGCATACAAAAAAAGGAACAAGTTCGCAGGAATAAAAGAAGAAAGACAACATCCTCCGAAGAGGAGTTTTTCTGTGAAAAATATTCGACTCAAGAATGCAAGTTTTTTAAAGAAAGTAATGTATCAACTATTTTGATTTCATGTGGTAGACTATATTTGGAGCATGAGGGCACTTTCTCTCATAATAGTGATTTCATGGACTGTTTTCAGCAGCCCTTTAATAAGTGGGATACAGCTCAAGAATATGACTGCCGAAACAAATATTGCAGCAGAAGCGTCGGCAACCGTGGGTGATATGATATCTGTGAAATAAGCCAATGCCCCGGCTAGTAATACCACTATTGAGCGCATTGTATCCGCAAAAACGTGCTTTATAAAGTGATGAAGGATCAAATTAGTTGTGGGTTTCATGTATTATTAAAAATTGGTATTTTAAAAGCACAAATTACTCACCGTCCATGCCGAACACATATTCAAATTGATCAATTCGTCATCAGAAAGATCTCCGTCGTCCAAGGTAGATTCTGATATACCGGTAACTATTGTTTCGTCAATTGGAAGCAATGGTGATTTTTCAGTTTTTGTATCAAAATTGACTGGCGTCATGACAGCCTGGTGGACTCTAGCAAAACAAGTCACATTGACAATATCTAGTAGCAAATTCAAGAAAGAAAAGAACATCATGACTTGTACATTCGGTCCTTGTCCTTCATTTCCGTCTTCTGTGGATTCAGGGCTTTCAAGAGTTGCAATAGCGTTTTGGAACGTTGTGAATGTGAGATATAGCAGTGTCACTACACTGATAAGTGGCGGGAACAGTTCAAGGTACAGCCTTTGCAATTTCAACTTGTGCTCTAAAACCGAAGGCGGGAGTTTTTCCTCTTCCTCTGTGATTGGCCGCGATTTCAGCCGTTCTGCGAGCATATTACATAGATAGGTTCCAGCATCAACAAACATTGCTGCGGAATCTGCCATCATTGCCGAACTTTTTGCACGAATTGCGTAGGAAGTTTGGACCATGGTAAATCCAAGGAATGAGTAAAATGCTATCCCTAGCACATCGTTATTACTTGGCCCATCGCCCATGTCCGAATGATCGTCGGGATCGAGTTCTATTGCATCGTTGTCATCGTTCATTTGTGAATGATCACCGGGGCCCTTTTCAGGGTGCTCTAAAAAATTCCCCCCCTTAGTCTGACAGTTTCTGTAGGTTGTACTGCTTTCAATGTCGATGCAATTTAAAAAAGGATCCATCATAGAGAGGTGTTGTTTGGTACGGGTAGATAGAAGTGGAAGGCAATGTTCTTTGTTCTATGGTCAAGAATGACTAATCGTAGGTGCAATGGGCTTTGTCCGCTTTCCACTTATGCGATGACCAACCAGTGAATGATTATTAAGCATTCGGTGCTTGTCCACTTTCCACTTATGCGATGACCAACCAGTGAATGATTATATTTAGCATTCGGTGCAGTCTTTTCTTTCGTCTTCTATCACTTCACGGTGAAATTTGACATTTTGAAGTGCAAGAGAACAAAACCTTTCACCTTACGAGTATGACTGGTTATGTACCGCCTACTGCCTACCTACCTTATGCCTGCAATCTGGAACCAAAAACAAAAGCCTATCGAACCATAAAAAATCAAATAGAGCCTCTTTTACACCCAATCCAACAACGAAATATTGATTTTTTTTTAAATCCACCACCGCGCGCTTCGCACGCGCACGCAACACAGCCTGTGCATGTGGTATGTATGTGATGTGGTAGTACTTGTACGTAGTTATTACGTAGTACATACTTTGAACTCGTACAAGTTCAGTACTTGTACAAGTTCAAAGTTTCCAAGTAAACAGCCAGCCAGCTACATTACTAGCAAAAAAGGCGAAAAGTGAGAAACAAGCGTTTCTCAAAGGAATTTTTCAATTTGAAATTTCTAATATTTTTTATAAAACATTTAATCGCCTTTTTAAAAGGCCTTGCGGACGAACACGGATATTCAATACGGTTTTCAATACTCCAGAAGAACCGGTATGTAATAGTAGGCCTGCTGGGCTGGCCTTGGTTTATGGTGACGATGTGCCCCTACGTACCCCTGCAGCACTCCAACTTCTCATTTTTTAAATGCTTTCTTTCATACCTTTGTACTCCTTCTTGCGTGAGGTAACCAAGTGCATCTATTTTACACAGCAGCATGAGGAGGAGAGGGAAGTAGTCAGTAAAATATTGCCTACAATAGAACCATGAGACAATCTATGTTTTTAATTTGATGCAGTGGTGCTGGACGTGGTGCTGGTGGTGACTTGGTGTTGAGAGAATGCTAGGAAATGGTCCACTATGTCGTTCGAACACACGCGGTGTACATGAATCGATCCCATGGTCCTACTTTGGATTTTTTTCAAACAACTGCTTTCGTGCTTGCTTGCCCATCTTCATCAATCTTCAAGGATTTATTGAATGAATCAATCTTGGCTCTAGCTATTTTTATGGAAACAAGACGTTTTTGAGAAACAATAATCCCCCGTGTGGTGTCAATTGTTTTTTCATTGACATCTGATTCACGCTCAACCACCTCAGCCAGGGCCAGACCTCAGACTTATGTCGTCTTCTCACCCCACGAGTGGTGTTGATTCAATGAATCCTTGAAGATTGATGATGGGCAACTTACAATGTCACCCTCTTCTCACCACAAAACGAAGAACATGTCAGACACCCTGGAGCAGAGAGTAAAGGAACTAGAGCAAGAGCTGGCAGAAGTGAAAGCTACTAATGCATCAGCTGCTGCTACGACGGAAAGCCTCGTCTCGCTAGATAGCTCTCTTCTCGCAAGATTGAAAAGGAAAGAAGAAACATGCCTAATTCTCCAAGCTCGTCTAGAAAGGAAGTCCAGAGAATTCGATACTTATCGCAGGGAAATTGAAAAGAGTGTCAAAGCACAAATGCAGGCATACGTTGAACACAATGAGCAAGTGAAGAGTCTCAAGACTTTGGCGGCTAAAGATCGATTGTGGTTAGATGAATATACGTCGAGACGGCGCGCTGCTAGTATTGCAGCAAGGAAGGAAGTAGAAATCCAAGTAGATCGCATGCAACGAAGAATATCGACGGCGTGGTGATCTAATCTACCATGGGGCAGTCCTTCATTCCATCATTCATGCACGCTTGCAAATGTGACTACACGTACGAAGTGATTTTCCATAACCAATATGTTCTTCTTCTACAAGGAACATCGTTGCTCACTTCGGAGGGGGGTGGTTCAATGTGTTATAAAATCTACAGTAGTTGATCCAAGATAACGTTATCTGTAATTTTAATAATGAATATTATACAGAATCTTTGTGGCAGTGCGTCCTCAGGACAGTGGTAAGAAGGGAAATGAAATAGAACTGATTTTGTTGTATGTCCTTCTTTGGGAGTTTTGGTGCTCTTGCATTACGCGTAGAATCTAACCAATAAGAACAGTAGAAAGTGGGGGGAATGAAGAAATGAGGGCTCTTTTAAGATCTAGAACTACGTTATTACTTATCCGTAGTTTTGTATTACGTCTGTTACACCTTATCTTTTAAACAATAATATTTTACAAAGTTGATCCTCTCTTGCTTGATCTAATTGTTATTTATTGCTTATCTTAAGTTATCTTCAAGGCTCTCGCCAAGAAGCTCTTCTCCCTGCTGCACACATTCTTTCGACAAAGCGACAATGTCTTCGTCTTCATCTTCAAGTAATTCAGAGAGTACAGGCAAACACTCTGGAAGAAGAACCATATATTCCTCACCAAGAGCGTGAATGATCGACAAAAGTGTCTTCACTCCTGACTTTCGAACCTCTGGACGTTTCTCGTCAGCACATGCCTCTAACAAGGAATAGTTGAGAGGTTTCCACATTTGTTCGTTTCCTGCTGCTGCTGCAAGAGAAGTAATACAACTTGAAATATTTCCATGATCCTCCGTTGTGACTCCCTGGACTAGTCTCTCGTATGCTGAAAAAGGCCTGTTGGATTCTTCAGTCATTGGTAAAATGTTGCAATCCTGAGGCACAGTTGCACTTAAAAGTTTCATGAGAGGCTGCAATATTGAAGTGTAGCGTTGGCCGTCGTCGCCACGGATCCAGTTTCCGCCTTCGTGGGCGTCTGCATTCAATGAAGACTCTATACAGAGTAGGAGAGATTGTAAAGGTCTTGTCAAATCAGATACGTTCGATTTCGTTTCCGACAACTTTTGTCTTTTGTTCCCTTTCGAAGATTTCGTTATGCATAAACACGATACAGCGAATTCCTGTGATAAATGTGAGAATTGAATGAGATAATATTTCAAGAGATAATTGTGATTAAAAGACATTGGGCTGGAATGACTTACAAGTTCCTTTACAATGTCACCAACAACAGTACTCATGCAAGGTAAGAAAATGCTCCTAAGTTCTTTGCTCATTGCGGCAGACAAGCTCCAGAAGGCATTTCTTCTCCTCGCAGCAGCGCTATCTGCTTGAGATGTGTCAAGATCCCCTCTCCACTCGCGCAACTTTGTATACAGTGGTCGAAGCTGAGCCTCGGATAACTTCATCACCATGGCCAACAATGTGTCATTTGCAACATTGATAAGCTCGATCCTAGTTGGTATATCACAATCAAAGGCATAAGCTTGGACCAAAGAGCTGATTATTTTTCCAGCCATGGGCCCAAGATCAGAACGAGTGGCCTTCTCAATGGATAATTTAAGAATTTTGAAGATTACCAGTGATTCTTTCCAAATTCTCTCCCCTTGAGAGCTTGATTTCAAACATATTGAAGTAGCTTTGCTCAAAATTGGAATCAACTGGCGAGCCGCTGCCCCCGAAGCGATCGAGCGGTCAAGTCTATCGGCCATGTTGTTGACAGCAATTTCCTCTTCACTTTCGGTACCACGCAAGCATTGGGAGGGCAGACCGTTTACAGTCATTAGACCTGCAATATAAGGAGTGAGGAATTGTGGGATGTGATCTGCCACAGCAACTAAAGCTCTCAATGCAGATAGTTGTATCAATTTCACGGATTGACCCGTTGAATCGTTGACAATTTCTTTGTTGTTGCATTCTGTCACATGAGCGTTGGCAACAGTGAGCAACTTGATCAAAGGCTTCACAAGTTTTGGTAACATAGTAAGGCACTTGGCCTTTAATAGAGTGATAAGAGAAGCGGCACACAGGGCAGCACTACTCATCACCTGGGTCTCTAAATTAAATGCCGAAATATTGGCCTCGTTGAGATTGTTGAAATCAGGGATCTCAAAGTTGCTTGCAATACGATGTAGGTAGCTAGCAGTGGCCTGGAGAGCAGGCATGAATGCTTTTGTTCTTTTTCTTCGTAACTTTTCATCTAAAACGGTTATACCGAGACTCTTTGACAGTTGGTCGATAGCCTTAAAGGAAGATTGGCTGAGGATAGAGGAATGGCGGTAAGAATCAAAATCGTCAGCTTTTTTCGCTTTCGCACCTGTCAAGTTAACTAGGTCGGGAAGCATTTCCAAGAACAGAACGGCTTCATGCGACGTGTGATCGGTTTCAATGCACCTTTCAGCAAGCAATAATAGTGCTCTTCGTTGGATATCAACTTCAACATCGTTGTCGCTAATCAAGGAGCTCACAGATGCAAGGAAGTGAGGTGCTGGCAGAAGATTTTGTAGACTCGACAATATACCACTGGTTTCGTCTCCCAGAGATTCCCAAAACTTATCACTAGCCGAATGAGTCTTTCCTTCACTTGCTTCTTCATATCGAGCATGTGTTGAAGCAGACTGCAATGTCATGAGTTCTTGCCAAATGTTGAGGCAAATTCTTGCTTGTGAGTCATCTCCGTCTCGAATTACTCTCTTCACTACGCCAGTTGCATATATCTGCTTAACCACGCTCAGTAGGGTCGTGACACACCACATTATAGGCAACTTCTCTTTTTGTTGATAGGGCATTTTCACCTTGAGTGATTCTGGCTTCAAAGGCCCGTTAGTTGCGAGATTACAAATGTCAGCTATCTCAAGAATGAAGAATGAAGAATTGTCCTCCATTGCGTGGTTTCCATTGTTCTGTAAATAAGGTAATAATTTTCCAACATATTGAAGAATTTGAAGAGTAGCAGCAATTTGGATATTTGCATCTATGTTCGAAAGGAGTTCCTGAACAAACGAAAGGGGGCTATTGTCATCGTCGACAACAATCCTGTGATTCGGCGCGGCCTCGCTTGCAATATATGTTGTTACTACGGTAGAAGTTACTTCTCCAGCGCTGCCATTGTCAGAGGAAGACATTAGAGCATCGTTGAGGTAACTGTAAAGCTGCACCTTCTTTTCAAACGAGACACTGTCTTCCTCGCATTTCTTGACGAATGCATGCAAAAGTGTCAAAAGGGAAAAGCCAGCACTTGGTGCATGCGTACAGTAAGCTGGCACGATCGCCACGAGAGCATCTCTGGTGACACTTGAACGAGCCCCGTCGATAGATATCGCATTGATCATCGCAGGGATCAACGAATCAACAACGGATGTTGGCGAGAGAGCGCATAGGCGAGTCAATAATTGCAGGCAAAGTGACCTGCTTCTGCTTGAAACAAGTGGCTTTACTCCTCCTCCGCCTTCACCGAGCAAGGATACAAGAAGCTTTGACTGGGAACCAATTTCTTTTGGGAGTTTATTTCCACTCGTTTTCTTCGTTATTTGTGTAGCGTCATTGGCGTTCTCGGACAGTGCGAGTAACGCATTTATGACACAAGTCCTTGCGTAGTCAGATCCATCGTGGGCGAAATCTTCGTTTGAAAGTGACGAGAGTTTGCCATATAGAACCGACAATAGTTTCATAACACCTTTTCCAGACTCTAAACTTTTAGCCTGTGCTCTGATGCAGTCCATTAGAGCTGTGAGTGCCAATAGCCCACCGGAGTCAGCTTTTGAAGCTCTTGAAGACTTTGAAGAAATCGCTTCTGCAAATTGTTCAGCAGTCAGTGGTAAACCTAACAAGGCTAACCCTGCAGATTCGATACCACCGTCACTTCTCAGCGCCAAGAGGGACTTCGTAATCATGTCACGGGTTGTATTGTCAAGTTTGGTGAAAATTCCTTTTGCCCAGGAGCTCCTGCTTAGGACAAGGCGATTGACTGCTTCACATAGTTGAAGAACAAAAGGATCATCAGGTTTCTTCACTGCCAATGACAAGAATAGAGTCAAGGTGTTCTGCATTTCATCGGGGTACGGATCGATAAAAGCAATGCCATGTGACGTTCCTACTGAGTAGGCACGACGTCTTCTACCCGACACAGCAGGGCCGGTTGATATAACGATACTATCTTCCGCAGCATCACCTTCGACTGTTATTCCCTTCAACATCACTACCATACACTCAATCAAGCTCTGCAAACTTGCGGACGATTGCGAAGGCGGGAATGCAAGAAAATGATCGAAAATTGGCTTTCCAGCAAGGTGCCAGCGATCATTCAGAGAAAATGATTTCTCTCCAGCGAACTCCATTGCGTTTAGAAGAATTACGACTGAATGGCAAATTCCTTCACCTGCAAAGTTGGTGTTGTCATGGAGCATTTTTTTCACCAAATCAGCGCATGTCTCCAAGAGTAGAGTCCGGAGAATAGAGTCATCTTCTCCCTCCTGCACTGCAGCACTCAGCATTTTCGGTAGAGCACTTGATCCATCCATCATCATATTTGACCTCATTGATGACTGCGGTGCACAACCTGTAGAACATATACACGCGAACGCAGTGGCAACCGCGTCATTGTCGCCTAGCATCTTCGCCATCTTTGCGATCATGTCCAAAGCAGTTTCTCTTACGGCAAGATTTGAATTGCAACAAAGAGCAATAGCACAAACAAGGAGGCCTCTACAAACTGAGTTCCTATCCTCTCTACCGAGCGTGGTGATGAAAGAATCAACAGCAGCCAAAGTGCGTTTTATGCCAATGATGGCGAGATTTGGACGCGATAAAATTTCGAACAGGAGATACGGATAGAGGTCTGGGTTACTTTTGCTCATCGTCTCTAGTATTTTCACACCTACTTCTTCATAAGCCACCTTTGAACGGATAGTAGAGAGGTCAGATACAAGTTTTGAGATCTCGTGTACATTCCCACCCGAAAGCAAAAATGACACACATTTGGCAAGGTTACTTGTAAGAATTGTTGCATTGCTCGTGAATTCTTCAGTCTTCTCAGTTTCCTTCTCGTATCGCTCTAAAACGAGAAGACATGCATCAATGATATACTCAATAAGATCGGCATCGCAATCCTTTCCTGGGATTGAATCAGTGTGATGAAGGAAGAACCACACAAGTCGCTCTGTTTCCAGGACACCTACATTTTCATCACTAGTCAAAGAGCAGATGCTTCTTTGTAGCACCTTTTGGAATGCAGCGCCCTTTACAATATCTTTCATCAAGGTGGCCTTTGATTTTGCTTTTTTAGTTCCAGCATTGAGTGCACTATCGAGCGCATCCGCGGCGTCGTTTTCAATTGCCGAAAAGTTGATGTCTTCATCAGTCTCGCAATGATATTGGATGTTGACAATTCCTTGCACGAGACGCTCATAATTATCATAGATATTCTCAGAGGTATGGTCGTCCTCCAAATCAACGAGTTCAAAATCTAAATTATCCTTCAAAATCTTTGCGACCATCCCAGAGAGTTTCAATGCGGAACATACCATGCGAGATTCATCATCACCGATGGAGATCCTTTCATTATTTTCCCCTTTTGCACTTATGCCAGCAGCTTTCAATGCTCTCTTAAAACCGTTTATAATATCATTGGCTGTGTCATTCTGAAGTAAGAAAAGTTCCGATAAGGAGCCATCGACGCCCATTTCCACAAGAGCATTGACTGATGCAGATACAACAGAAAGATTATCATCTGAGCAATATCGCCTGAGAAGAGCAACTGCAATGTCATCGCTGTCATCATTATCTTTAGCCTCGGTGGTCAACTTCGCAATTGCATCTAGTCTCAATTGTGCGTTGGGATGTTCCAAGGCTACTCTAGGCGGCAACATCAAGTCAAAATCGTTGATAGCTCCAGACCTATCCTTGTTGGATCGTTTTTTATTTGCTTCCAGCTGACCTTGATCATATATGCCAGCAGCACTTAGCAGTGCCCTAATTGATTTTACACTTGTTTCTTTTGCATTATCATCAGAAATCGACGATGCATTGGTGACAGCATAAGCCACTCCTGCGTCGCAGTTTGCGGAATTCAAATCTCTCAAAGACGCTAGAATCTTCGCAAAATGTTGCAAATATGCAGCACCATTCATATCTTCTGCGTGTCCTACAATAAGTGCGGCCATCGATGCACTCAAACAGCCACTGTCTCCTTCCCAAACATGTTTTAATGACGGTTCAACGAGCTGAACGAAAAGGAAATCATGCAAATTAGCAAAATATCTTTTGATGAAAAGAAGGTCCAGATGTTCAAATTTCTTCATAACTCACCAAGGCTGATAACACTTCAATGAATCTTTCACAATCTCTTCCATTGCTGCTGGTACTTTTGCACAATGATGTCGTCATGGCGATGGCACTACCTAGCAAATGCTGCAAATCAATATTCTTTTCTTCTGACAAATATCCAAGTGTTGCCGGCAAGGAAGGAAATTTCATCAAAGCTAGAAAAGAAGAATAGGGCAAATTGCAACCAATAACCTCATTACCTTTTGATTTCACTGTAGGAAGATGACACATACTATCATTTCCTGACTTTTCCTCTTCGACACTCTTGTTATTTAGAACAAGAGACATAACAGCAAGCATTGCATCTGCAGACAAATCAAGAATGACTTGGTTTGCACCTGAATCCATATCTTCATCTTCGTCACCAGCATTCTCGTTAATTTCCGAACGAAGAAGTTTGATTGATTCCACTGCCCCTTTTAGAATACCTGTCGAAAAAGCCTCACATAGTTCAGGACTCAAGTCGCATTTATCTACGAGTAAAGAAACCATAATTTGCCCAAACACTCTCCATTCCGGGCAGAGCGCACCTAGGGACCATTTCTTCTTCTTTGAATTGTTTGGTTCTACAGCCCCCAAGATGAATGGAACAAGGCATCGTAATGTCGACTCATCAATTGATCCAATTGAACAATATTGAAGATGCAAAGTTTCTGCTAGAATAGCGGCAGCAAACGAAATGAATAGACTTGTGCCTCGTCGGACTTGATTGATTTCATCCAAAGATATTAGGTTTCGCTCGAGACCGTGAATCCTTGCTCCTCGTTTAGCAAGCTCGCACACCCGTTTCACCAATACAGTCCCTCCACCATTATCCTTCGTTGATGCGGCCCATTTCGCGATCGCTGTCCTTGGAATGCCATTCGCACCAATAGCAGTACTATAAGGTCTAAGAAAGGCCCACTGGGGTAGCTGAGCTAAATCGATCAATTGCAGCAAACGGTCGAACAGGAACGTTTCGTGATGTGGTAGGAAAGCAACAAGCAGATTTTCAGCATTATACACATGGACATAATACTTTTGCACAAGATATTCCAATGAATGCAGAACAGATGCTGGAATATTCGTCCCAATTTGCAACAAAGTGTTGGAAGATGCAGCGATTGTACTTGCAGCATCTCCCCATGCTGTACTCAATAAATATAAAGCTTCTTTGACCATCCCGTCAAATTTTGCATTTGTCTCTGAGGTGTTTAGTCCACGTTCATGTTTAATTGACTTCGATCCAAAAAGCGTCTGCCAAGGTAGATTTTCTCCTGACAACTCAAACAAGGGGGACGAATGTTGAGAAAGATACTGTAGACTGACAACTGCATTTTCTCTGAGTGTAGAGAATGGTACATCGGCTATTGCAGCAGCACGGGAATCCGCATGGATAACAGAAGGCTTGTGCTTGGTACTTCCATTTAAAATGGTATGCCCAGAACTTGCATTGTGATGGATCCCACGTCCCACAGCATCTGCTTGTTGACGGGACGAAGTGGTATTCTTTGTATGGAGCGAGGCAAGTTGCGCAGAAAGTGACGAGTGCGACATCTTGGCTGAATTCTACAGTGATTAGAAACCTTCCAACTGGTTCAATCAGTCAGAAACAAAAAAAATCCAATGGTTTAACTTGTCTTCTCCAAGAATTGAATACAGTGATGAACGATTCCTTCGACTTGGAATAAATTTGATGGGTAGAGATGAATGCTATTCCTAGCTACGAAAGAAAGAATGTGTAAAACTGGACACTACTGGACAACTGAATGGTTGGTCCGTGACTGTCTCTCTCACCGACACGGATAATAGCCGCGCCGCCGTCCTTCTTCTTCAACTCGTGGAATTATTGATTCTTTTTTAGAGTTTCTACATCGTACTGTATGATACGGTACTTGTTGTCACTTGTTTATTGTTTACGAATCGCACAAAATAAAAGCACGACAGTTGGTCAGTTTGACATGGTGACACTGACATGACACTGGTATTCTCTTC
>Ga0209712_10001231_pt1 | contig 22009 bp, 26 predicted proteins | sample ArcOceMetagenome_FD_187443 | JGI IMG/M metagenome (GOLD analysis project Ga0209712, IMG submission 187443) | Marine eukaryotic phytoplankton communities from Arctic Ocean - Arctic Ocean - Greenland ARC118M Metagenome (SPAdes) (version 2) | ecosystem: Environmental > Aquatic > Marine > Oceanic...
AAAAAAAAAAAAAAAAAAAAAAAAAATAAAAAATCAAAAAAAAATACCAAAGTGAAATGAATAATGAAATGATAAATAACATAAGTAATATATATATATATTATATATTAATATACTAATAAAAAAATATAAGTAATAAGAGAGAGAGAGAGTAAGTAGTAATACTAATAATCCCATTTCACTTTGGATTTCACTTTCATTTCCATTTCACTTTCCAAAATGAAATAGATGCTAAAAACACCTAAATTTAGAAATTATTATTTATTTTATATCTATATTTAATTTGTAAAAAAAAAGATTTAGAAATATTTATTTATTTTATTTCTGTTAATCACTATCACTGTCATTAGAATTAATAATTGAGAATCCAATAAATGCACCTTTTTTCTTGTTAATCATTTTTTGACTATCATATTTATATAAATTTATTTGTTTCATTTTATCAACTAAATTTCTATTTTTTGGTAAAGTATCTAAATTATTATTTTTAGCAAATAAATTATATTCATTAAATAATTCAATAGAACTACAATATTGATCGTCACTAATATTTTTAGGCACATCTTGAAACCAGTTCATAAAATCATTATTAGCATTTAATACTTCATTTTGTTCTTCCTTAAATTCTACTGGTATAGTTGGTAATTTTTTATCTATATAATAATTATTAGCATATTCAATAATAATATCTATAAATTCATGCTTCCTATCAATTAATTTCTGCTTAAATGATTTATCTTTAAAGAATTGTAATTTTGTTATATTTTCTTCTTCTAATTCATCCTTATCACAAAATTTAGTATTAAATTGTAAATGTTTATATCTTCGTTCTATTCCCTTATCTTGCTTATCAAATTTAAGTGTATAATTCCCAATAATGATTGGTTTTGCATTTATTTTAACTGTTCCTGTTGTAGTTCCGTGCATTATTTCATTAGTCATTGATTCACCATCAGCAATATCCTTAAACATTTTAGAATCTACTTCTTTCTTATCATCAAATTCATTACAAATAACAATTCTATTAGTAGTATTATAATAATCTATTAAATATTTATGTTTTTTAGAACAATCACTCTCAAATATTTTAGTATCACCCTTCGTAATATAGATTGAGAATATTTCCATTAATGCTTCTAATGCTATTGTCTTACCATTACTTGCACCTTGTCCTATTAAACAATATATTTCTTGCTCCATATGAGGGACACCACATAAACAGAACGCTAAAATAGATAAATAATATTCTAAATGTTTCTCATTCATATTACAAATTTTAAGTAATTCTTTTAATACCCATTCACGGTTTTCTTTATTAATTTCTTGGTTATAATCAAATGGTAAGGTTTTAGAAATATATTCACATTTTAAAATATCTTTTCTAAAAGTTTTATTTTTAATATCATAAATTCCATTTTGAAAAACAAATTCAAATTCATTCTTATCTAATTTATCTGTAAATTTATCATCTAATAAAAGTAATTCCAAATTCTTAATTAGTCCATTCATAAATGCAGATTTATCTAATGTTTGTTTTACTTTATTAAAAGTTTTTTTTACTTCATCAATATCAATATCACTTTCTTTTAATTTTTCTTCTAATGTTTTGTTTAATTCATTATTAATAAATTTACTAATAGTATAATTAGGATTTTTAATAGTAATCCATAATTTCTTATGATAAATATACCATTTATTATTACAAAATATTAATTCTTTTTTAATTTCATGTTGTATAGTTTCTGCTAAATCTAATGTAGTATTAAATGAATGTGGATATATTAAATTTGTATAAAGTAAATTATTTAATATTTCATTATCATAAGTTGTTTCAGTAATAATATTATCAAAATATTTCTTATCCCATTTTACATCATATTCTTTTGATATTTCATTTAATTCTTCTATATCTATATCTTGATTTGTTAAGAAGCCATCAAATTTTGGTACAATACATTTATATTTACTTATTGCTTTTTGTAATATTTCATTTTCATAATAAAATACAATAGAACAACACATACTGGATAAAAAATTTTTATTTTCCTTTTGTTTAATTTTTTGATAATCTTTATTTATTTTGTCATTTTCAAAACTAAATAAAAGTGGTTTATTATTATTTACCTCTAATATTAAATCATCTAACCATTTAATATTTTGTATTTTAGGATGATCTTGATTTGTTAATTTATTTATATCTGTTTTTTTTAAATTATTATTTTTTAATAATTCATCTCTGTTTTCACAATAATTTTTAATATGTGTAAATTCTAAATTATGTTTTTTATATAGATGTAAAAGTATTTGAGGACTACAATTTTTCATATCATACTCACACGAATTAGATGGTAAAATAAATTGTAAAATATTATTTGAAAAATATTGTAAGCCAAACCCATCACAATAAATTCTATTACAACCACTCTTATTATATTGCCTTTTAATTATATTAGATTCACTTAATATTAATTTATGTAAATTATTTTTTATTGTCTTAACATATTTAATATTATCTTCTGTGCTATACTCTGTATGATTAGTATAAGATAATAATTTACTATCCTCTAAACAGTATAAAATTTTACATTTTTCAATATCAAATTCATCATTAAAATTCATGGCGTTATTATTATTTGTGAGATTTTTATTTTGCATATATATTATTATTAGAAAATAAATTTCTAAATACTTTAATTATATATATTAAAAAATAAATTAAAAAAAGTAAAAAAAAATATATTTGATTAGAATATATGAAAATATTATTTATTAAATTATTTATTCACTATCTAATATTATACAATTATCCTCACTACTATCTGTTTTATAAAACTCTTCATCACTTATTGATACCTCTTTTAATTCATCGTTATTAATTTTTTCTAATGTCATAATATATTTTACTGCGTCTGGGTTCTTATAAACAAATTCTATATTCCTCGCAAATTTACCATACATAAATAATTGTTCTTCACTTTCTATTTGGTTTTTATTAAATGTTTGAAAAAACTTTAAGAATTTTTGCACTTTTGAAATCTCCTTACTATATTTATTGAATTCATCATATTCAGCGTGGGTTACTTCAATATTCCATTTTTTTTTCCAAAATCGCCTTTTCTGTGCCTTATTATCATTATCAGCTTTGACCTTGGCTTTTTCAGCATCGCTCTCATAATATCTTCCTAAAACACTACTGAAATTTTTAGAGGGCATTTGACAACTATATATATATATATAAGAAATTAATTCTAAATAGTTTTTAATTATATATTATATATTTAATCAAAATTAATAATTACTTTTTTATATTCTATTTTTTCTAATATATCTGGGGCATAATATAATAGTTGTTTATTTTTAATTAATTCTTTTTCAATTATATCTTTTTCTTTTATTAATTTTATTTTTTGATAATAAGATTTTTGATTAGTCTTCAATTTTATTTTATTTAGTTCATAATAATTTTTTTGATAATCTTTAATTTTATCTCTATTATTATTTTTTAATAATTTCTGTGATTCTATCCGTTCATCTTCTGTTGAATAGTATTTCCGCATATTTAGATTAGCATTTAATTCTATTCTGTACCGTTCTTTAATTATTCGTAATTCATCATTAGTATTATATAATATATCTGCTACCCATATACATTTAATATCAGTAATGTTATTATTAATGCATAAATTATATAATCTTCTATTTGAATTATGTTTTAATAAGTGGTTATGATGATGTTGTTTTATAGCTATTGTTTGTTTAGTAAAACCTACATAAATATCATTCTCATTTAATACTATTTTATATATAATACCAGTATTCATATTTATTATTACCATTTTATTTCTATATTATGAAAAATCTAATTTAAATCTTACTTTTATTTCATCTATTTTTTGATTAGATATTTTTTTGAGATTAGATACTTTTTTTAATTTTAAAAGATATGGTTTTATTGAAAACCCTTCTTGTAATATATTATAATTTTTAGCATACATTTCAACACATTCATAAGGAATTTTATATTGATTCACACTACAAATAAAATCATGTAAATAATATACTTTTTTAATTATATTTATATGTTTTTTAAATTCACAATATTCTTTTTCATTTACAATATATCCATATTTTCTTTTATAATATCTTAATTGATTTGCTATATTATCTAATCGTTTTCTCTTAATATCGTTCATAATATATAAAATAAAATAAATATAATTTTTTTTCGTAAATTATATGCGAGATAATGGGTTACCGAACTCTTCTCTGGATACATCAACAATAACTGCTGGGTCGGCTGCTTCTGGGGACATTGTGGATTCTTCTGCTAATCGGTCTTTAACCATATCTCGTTTCCGTCTTATATTTTTTTCTTGTTTAACCAAATTTTTAAATAATGCTCCAAATAATAATTCAACGGCATCTTGAACTTTGGTAGAATAATTAGTTTTAATATTTGAAATCCAATATTTAAGAATTTCTACACTCTTTTTTTTTTTAACAAATTCTGTATCTGTTGCATCCACATCTGGTTCAGGGTTTTCTTCTATTGGTATTACAGTAGATGGGACTAATTCACGAGCTTCATTTATTAATTCAGTAACTTCTTGATACTCTACTAAAAATGCTAATTGAATAACCTTATCAATTCCATCATGTCGTTCTTGAATTTTAGTTTGAATTGCATTTAATTCGTTAATCATCATAATAGAATCTTGTTCTGTATTAGCATTTGGTTTTGAGGATTTTAATTTAGATATAATATTATTTAAAATTACAATATTATCATTCAATTCTTTTTCATATAAAGTTTTTCTTTGTTGTAATTTAGGATCTTTAAATTTACCTTTTTGTAAATCTTTTTCAACATCTGGTTTTTTTTTTCCAGATGTTATTTCATTTAAAATTATATGGTCGTTTCTTAATAAAACAACTGCTAAATCCGCTACATCCATAGCTAAATTATCGCCAAGTTCCTTATCTACTTTACTAAAAAATTGGTTAGCAAGCATTGATTGTTTTAAGTCTGGTGATAAATTTTGATTAAATTGTATTCTATCTTGATTTAAACTATCACGAGTTGCTATTAAATTTTTAGTATCTGTTTCTGGGATATGATAGGATTTGTTACCAATAAAATTATTTCTTGTAATAAAATCTACATCTTCTAAATATTGTCTATATCTATCCCAAATTTCAAACCAACCCTTGGGAGCAGTGAATTCAGGGATTGTATCTTTACCGATTTTAAAACCTTTACGAGTTTCTAATAATTTATCTGGAATTTTAACATCTGGGACATCACTTGGTTTTGTAGGAGTTTGTGGTAATGGTCTATCTGCTGGAATACCAAATCTTTTTTTATATTCTGCTAATGCTTCGCTTCGTTGTGGTTCAGCTAATTTATTAATAATTAATAATTGTTCTTGTTGTAATTGTTTTCTTACTTTATCTAAATTTGAATCTGGCTGCTGCCTCTCTGGTTGGTTAGGAAGACGACTTGGAATTATTGGTGGTAATCCTTGCGGTTTAGGAAAAGTAGGAAATTGTGGAATTTGTTGTGGAGTTTCAAAAGATGGTCTAAAAATATCTGGTAATCCAGTTAATGTAGGCATTATTGGGGGTGCTCCTTTTTGTAATAATTCTCTAATAGCTTGAATTCTATTTAATAAATCAGCATTTAAAATATTTAATTCTTCAATAGTATTTATATCCTCAATATTAATTGGTAAAGCACTTAATTCTTTTGGTACATTAATATTTTGTGATTTAGCATCTTTTAAAACATTATCAAATTGCAATAATGTTTCTTTTACTTTATCAACGGCAATTTTCTTATTATTAATACGCTTTTTCTTTTTGACTTTTTTGTTTTTCTTTTTTTGAATATCATAATCACCCAAATCTAAAATAATAATATTATTATTTTCATTATGATTCTTGTTTTTAATATTAACCATATATATATATAATATTATAAAAAAAATATTTTAATAATATATAACATGAAGATTATAAAAATAGAAGAAGAGTTTGTGTATAAACCTCCAAAAGCAAATCCTAATTCGTTAGAACGGAATAGGAAAACCGAAAATAAGAAAAAAATTAAAAATAAAAATAAAAAAGTAAAAGTTTATTAATCATAATTATTTTATCATTATAATATATATAGATGAGAAATCTAACGAATGGTGGTGAAGATATAAATGTCGTAATTACGAACTATATGGAAGCACGGTTACCATTAGAGCAAACACAAGCAAATACACTTTCTCCTATTGTTTTATCTATAAAAGGTTTATCTGCTATGGGAACAGAAAATCAAATAATGAAAGTTAATAGTAATAATGAACTTGCGTGGGCGACTGATAATAATGAAATAATTACCGCCACTTTACCTTTATTAAAAACTAATAGTGATATTTCTTTAAAGGGTATTTCAGCATTTGGTGGGGCAGGTAAAATATTAAAAGTTAATTCTAATAATGACGCTTTTGAATGGGGAACGGACGATAATGACCCTTCAAAATGGATTTTAACTGGAACTAATTTATACCCAATTTCAACAGGAACTAATGTAGTAATAGGAGCAACAACTAATACTGATAGTAGAGATTTATTTGTTAGTGGTGACGCAGAAGTAAATAATTTTTACGCCAAAAATATATTATTAAATAACGGCACAACCCAATCTTATATTAGATTTTATGATATGGACGCAACTGGTCCAGAACATATAGATTTGAAAGCGAACAACGGAACTACTGCTACTAATCATACATTATTTCTCCCTGCTGATACAGACGGAACATTATTAGTAGAAAATTCAAATATAACATTTGGAGATTTAGGTTCTGGTGGTACAAGTATTTCTTATATATACGACCCAAGTGCTGGTGCTTTATCTACTACTAATAATGCTCTTGCTTTTCACAGCAACGGCACGGAAGTAGATTTAAATTGTAGAGTTGCCTTTGGTGGAACATCCAGTGCTGTTAATTTAAAGTTTGCTGGTTCTATTAAATATAGATTTAATGAAAATCTAACTATGGTTGTAGGTTCAAATGCTTTTTCATTTCCAAGTAGTAGTGGGACATTAGCAAAAGTAGGTGAAACCAGCAATTGGTCTGTAAGTAGTAATATCATATCACCTACTCCTACTACTGTAAATAGAATTAAATTATTTGGGACAGACACTGCTGTTTATGGAGATATAACAAATCCATTTTCAAGTTTTGGGTATATTAAAACTGGCTCTTTTTACGATTTATGGGCGAATACTTGTGGTTCTCAAACATTCGCTGTTGGTAAATTTTATGGAAGTCCAGTTCAATACGTTCAAACAACTTTAACTTGTAGTCAAGGGCAAAACTTATTATTATCTGGAAACTCAATAGCAGAATATTACGACCAAGATAATTCTATATCGTGGATACAAGACGCAAGTTTATCAAATCAAAGAGTATTAACATTTTATAGTCCTATTTTCACAGGGACTATGAGTTACTGTTGTAGTTTTCAAAATGGTTCTAATGCTACAAATTATGCGAGGATAAAAAATGATAATGGTGATTTTATTATTGAAATGAAGGGTGTTGGTGATATATTAGAAATTGCTACTACTGGTGATACAACTATAAATACTGTGTTAAATGTAAAAACACATTTTCAAGTTGATATTGACGGCACTTGGGGCGTTGGTAATCACGCATTGCGGGACCCTAATAGCACAGCGAACGACACTGATTATTTTTTACAATACCAAACAAGCGGTTTAAATACTGTGTTAAATTGTGGTTCTTCTGCTCCTTCCGCCAGTTGTGGGTTATATGTTGGTGGGACTGTGAAGTTTTCTACCTACCCTCTTAAAACGGTAAGTTTTGTCCCTATGGATATTAATGGTAATATAACTATGACTGCGGGAGATACAGTAGATTTTCGCAGATTTAAAATATCACAAAATGGCGGTATAACAAAAATTAATAACCCTGCTGGTGATAATGCTAACGCTCAAAGAAATATTATAGAATATCATAATGACGGAACTTATTTAAATTTAGTTGCTCCAAGCGACGGAACTACTGATAGTAATTATATTAGTAATTATATAGGAACAGTGCTTAAATTAAAAATTGGTGGTGCTACGACTACAAGTTATAATCCTATGATTTGTGAAGGCGGTTTGACTTCTAATAGTTCAGGTGCTCGTATGGGATTTCAAGACACATTACCAGGATATGGAACGACAGCATATGGGACAGTCGTAGCAGAACAAGCATACGGTTATTTTGTTTCTAATTCTGTCCCAGGCACAGGGGTTGGTGGAACTTATGACGCATATTGGGGCGGTGGGGCAATTGGTGGAACGAGTGATATAAGAATGAAAAAAAATATTAACACTATTGAAAATCCTATTGATATAATCAAACGATTAAGAGGTGTTAATTTTGAATGGAACTGTGAAGGAAAACCAACAGGCATTCAAATTGGTTATATAGCACAAGAAGTAAAAGAGGTAATACCAAGTATTGTTGATTTTTTACCTACAAAATGTGAAATGTGCCCTGACGGAACTTATGGTGTTGCCCCTATGAATATATCTGCAGTGTTAGTTGAGGGGATTAAAGCACAACAGATAGAAATAGATAATTTGAAAACAGAAAATCAAATATATAAATCTATTTTGGATAAATTAATTACCTCTACATCGTTTAAATCTTTTAAAGAAAGCTTAATATAAAAAAAATATTACATAATATTATAATGGAAGCCGCAGCCGTGATAGCAATAATATCAGTTTCCATTACTGGGTTAGCAACATTAGTAACTACTTTTTTTACAAGCATGAGTTTATCTCGTTGTACTAAAATAAATTGTTGTTTTGGATGTTTTGATTGTGATAGAAAAGTGGTAGAAGATGAAGTTGTTGCTCGTGCTGTTGAAATAAATGCAGAAAATAATAATGTATGATATATATATACATGAAGAAACCAAATTATATTTTAAAAAAAAGTAATAAAAAAAATAAAAAATTTATGATTATTATGGATGATAATATGGAACACCACTTCGGGGATAGTAGATATAAGGATTATACAATATATTCAAAAGAATTAATCCCAGATGATGCTTATAAAAAAAAATTAGCATATATAGCTCGGCATAAAAAAAATGAAGATTGGACTAAAACTGGAATTCATACAAGCGGATTTTGGAGTAGATGGGTTTTGTGGAATGAACCAACAATTTTAAATTCAATAAAAGATATTGAAAAAAGATTTAATATAAAAATAAAATATATTAAGTAATATACAAATGGCGAAACCGAAGAAAAATAATAAAAAAAAAATAGCACCAGTTAAACCAGTAACTGTTAGAAGAACAGATGTTAAAAAAACAGAAGCTAAAAAAGTAGTTGAAAAATTAGAACCTGCTGATGTAAAATTAGCACGAAAAATTACTACCGATAAAACTTTTAGAGATAAACTTACAACAGGATTTTTAAAAGGCATTACATTTGGTTTATATAATCCGTAAATAGAAATATTTAAAAAAAAAATAATACTTTAATATAAATGGATGTTGAAGTTGATTCAAACATTACTGATCTTTTGGATATATATTGTAAAAAATTTTATACTGCTGTGTTAGACGAAGACCCAGACTTTTATTTAAAATATAAAAATATGGATAAAAATGATAAATTTAATAATTTTATTTATACAATAATAAATGATAATGAAACATTTGTTAGATATTATGCTATATTATTAGATAATGGTTGCATTAAGGCAGAGGTAAATAAGTTTTTTTATTATTATATGAAGATGAAACAAAAAAGCATAAAAAAAATATGGAGTTGGAATGAATTGATGGAGTTTAATATTGACCCATATAATAAAGATATGGATATTGAAACTACAACAAAGTATTCATTTTTTTAAATAAAGTAAAAGTAAAAGTAATATTATTATTTTATTTTTTTTTTTCATCTTCATCTTTATTTCCATTATGTAAATTATAACTTGTTAATAAAACTTGTAATGAAGTCCCACGAGATTTAGATAATTTTTCTAATTTATCATATTGTTTATTATTTAGTAAATCACGAATTACTATTTTAACCAATTTGTTTTGACCTAATTGATTAATAGTTAATTTTTTTAATTTATCATTCCAAGTTACTATATTTTTAATTTTATCGCCATTCTTCATAGTTATCAAATAGTCATCTTGATTTAATTTCATATTTTTTAATTCATTTAAAAATTTAGAATCATTAATTTCTAATTCTTTTTTACCAAAAGATTTTTCTGTTTTATAATCATTTATATTTAATAATACTTTTTTTCCTTTTACTTTTATTTGGTTGTCATCTACATCGTCAAATGATTTAACCATTCTTAAATTCATATCTTGATTACGAAGTCCTAAATTAACAATTAAATAATTAATAATATATTGAATACCAGTAAGATTATCTAATTCTTCATTTATTATTTTTAGTGTTGGTAAAGTATCATCAAATTTTGTTAAATTATCTTTTCGTTCTTTTATAATTGCATCTCTTAATGAATTTCTCATTTTAATTAATTTATCTGTTTCATCATCATTAAAACGACGAATCAAAATAATCATATTTAAATATAATGCTAATGTATTAGGATTATCATATAGATCTTTTAATTTTTTTATTATTGTAGTTTGAGAAGTTAAAATATTAAATGGTAAGCTATTACCAATATTCTCATATGTTTTTAAAGTTTGTGTAGATAAATTTTTTTCTTTATCTTTTTTTAAATGTGATAAAAACTTTTCAATTAAATCTGTATTAGTTTTTTTTTTCATTAACTATATATTATAATAAGATAATAATTTAAAAAAAAAATATTTTATTATATTATAATGGAAAGCGGAGATATAAATAAAATCTTTAATGAAGAAATAAAAAAGTTTGCTGGTATAGAATTAGAATTGGATGATAGTTGGTTTGATAGAGAAGATAAAATAAATTTATTTAAACATCTAAAACTATTATATGAAAAAAAATTTGTCTGGGGAGCGGAAGCTTTGATTAAATCTTTTATGCTTACTCATTATAAGGCATTCATAGATAAAATGCACGAGGGAAATAATATTCAAGAATATTTAAGGGAGAAAGAAGAGAATAAAGAAAAGGATTTTAATATTGATGATTTCTTTTAAAATAAAAAGTAAAAAAATAAAAAAGTAAAAAAAAAATATAATTATAATATATATAAAATGGCGAGTTTTCATTCAAAAACATTTTTAAAGCACGATGATTATATGACACCAAAATATGCGTGGGAAAATATAATACATTTAATACCAAAAGATAAAGTTATATGGGAAGCATTTTATGGAGATGGTGCTTCTGGAAATAATTTAAAAGAATTAGGATTTAATACTATACATGAGGAAGTTGATTTTTTTGAAAATGATTTGGGTGAAATTATAATAAGTAATCCACCATTTTCAAAATGTAAAGAAATTATACCACGATTAAAATTATTAGATAAACCATTTATATTAATAATGCCTTCATCTAAAATATGTACTTCATATTTAAGAAATAGTTTTAAAAATGATAATAGATTACAAATAATAATCCCACGCAAAAGAATACATTTTGAAAAATATATTGATGGAAAAGTTCTCAACAATTGGAAAAGTGCTTGTAATTTTGACTGTTTTTATTATTGTTGGAAGATTGATTTAAAAAATTCTATAACTTGGTTAGATTAAACTGATTAATTAATGGTTTTATTGTTAGAAACTATTAAAATAACCTTTTCTATGAGTTATTATCAATTATAATTTAAATTATAATTGGTTTTAAGTGATAGAAACAATAAAAAAAAGAATTTCTATATATATTAACAGTTATTTATCAGTTTAATTAGATAAATATTAAATCTTTTTCTAAATTCATTTTATAACAGAAATAGAAACTCGCATATGGTGGTGTATAATTTTTTTTTGGATTAGTTAAATGTGTAAATTTACTTCTTGAAGTTGGAATAATAATTTGAATATGGTTTTTAAAGTATTCTTGAAAATATTTATAACTCAACATTACAGAAGGGCATATAATAATAAAAGGTTTATCTAATTGTTTTAATTTTAAAAAGATTTCTTTTTTAATACTGAATGGTGGATTATCTATTATTATATCATAGTCTGGTACATAACTAAAAAAATCTTTATCTTCGTGTATAATATCAAAACCCATTTCTTTAAAGTATTGTTTTTGCGAACCATCACAAAAAAAAGGACACCAAATTTTTTTATCTGTTGGTATATATTTTTTTATCTTAAACCATTCTTCTTTATTCGTCATATAATTATCACTTTCTTTTTGATTAGTGAAACTCATTTCTTATATATTATAATTATATTTTATTTTATATTTTTTTTTATATTATTTAATTATATATGAGATTACTTGAAATATTTTGTGGGACTAAATCCATAGGCAAAGTTTTTGAAGAGAATGATTGGGAAGTTGTTAGTTTAGATATTGAAGAAAAATGGAAACCTACAATATGTACTGATATATTAGAATGGGATTATACTACTTTTGATAAAGAACATTTTAATCATATTCATTTTAGTCCCCCATGTATTTATATGTCACAAATGCAACAATCGTGGTATGGTAGATATAAAGGAACAGGTGATAATAAATATTTATTTACACCAGAAATTCATAAAACACAATTAGAAGAAAGTGATAAAATATTAATTCAAATAAAAAAAATAATTGAATATTTTGATAATATTACTTTTACAATAGAAAATCCATATCATACTAAATTTAATAATATTACAAAAAGAAATATATTAAATTATACTTTTGAAATAGTTGATTATTGTATGTATGATTATCCTATTAAAAAACCAACTGTATTTTTTAATAACTTTAATTTAAAATTAAATACATGTAATAAATTACATTCTCATACTCCTTATAAAAAATTTTGTGGTGGGGGTTCAACTCCAAAAAATAAAGTTTTTACAATACCATCTTTATTAGTTGAAACAATATTTAAACAGATACTTCTAATTCACCATTAGGAAGTAATCTCCAAGTAGCATCACATACAGCGAATGTAGTTACATCCTTGGCGGTGCCGAATGTAGCGTGGTCTATCGTAATAGTATTAGGGGCTGCCGAAGAAGCAGTGTTAATACCTTTCATTTTTAATGACATATCATCCATCTTGCGAAGGTCAAGGCATATAACACCTTTGGCGATTTTAGCTGCACTTGATTTATTAGCATCTAAATCCGTAGCGACAGAACGGAATGCGGCTTTATCAACCATTAATTTACCATGGGCTTTACCGTTATCACAGATAGATTTGTTGGCTTCTTCCATAGCACGGCCAAGGTCTTCTGCGGCGGCAGCAGTATCAACAAGGATACGACCAGAAGAAGGAAGGGGCTGACCCGCAACGGTGTATTCATAAGATGTAATATCACCAGTAGCATCTCCTAAAACGAAAGCAGAATTGGTTAAAGTAGCAAGTGTTGTGTCCGCATCGTGTTCTCGTAAAACAGTAACAAAAGCATTAACCGATAATGACCTATCGTTAATCTGTAAAACAGCAGGACCACTCGCAGTACCCATAGAATTAACATAAGTCTTAATGTAATCACCAGACCACATTACCGCTCCCTGTGTTAGCATTTGATTATAGAAGTTATTGGCTTCGGCGTTCTGGACGGTATAGACAGGAGCATAGAAACGGCAGTTATCAATAGTCCATGTAGGAGCTCCGGTATGTGCGGCTATTGCTCCGTTATTAGGTTTGAATCTAATTACTAATTCAACAGATGCTCCTTGGGGGATGGCTTTGCGTAAATCACCTTTGAAGAAACCACATTCAAGGTCAAGACAGTAGGTTTTAGAATGACCGACACCTAATTCTTCACCAATCCCAGATAGAGCGGCTTTAACGATATCGTGTTCGGCAGGTGTTCCTTCTAATTGAGAAATCAAACCACGGGAACCTTCATTACACGAAAGTTTATTGACATCCGCCATATCACTATTATAGAATTTACGGACATTATGATAGATACCATAACGGTCACCACGCCAGACAGTGCGACCGTTAGACTGAACTTCTAAACGGTCAATGAAAGAACCCGCCGTTCCGTCAATAGTGAAAGCCGCAGTAGCACCAGTTACTTTAAATTGAAGGTAGGATTTGTTCCCATCTAAAAATCCATCAGCACCTATGGAAATGCGGGCTTCATTTTGTCCGCTTCCCGAAAAACCGGAAGTGATACTAGCATCAAATCGGCGTAATTGCGACTGAACTTCAATGGCTGGGACTTGACCGAGATTGTATAACATATTTTTTGGGGCTGATTGTAATAAATTACTCATTTATATTATTACATTAGAAAAAAATTTTTATATATTAATTAAATATATGAGAATACTAAAAAATAAAATATTAAATAAACTCCCCATTATAGAAACTGTTATAGACTCCTCAAAGGACACACCATTTATACCCACTGAACCATTACCGAAAAATCCCAGTCAATTTTTTTATTTTGTTGGAAGTCCTGGGAGCGGAAAATCAACGGCGATGATGTCTATGTTGATGAGTAAGAAACCTCGTATGTATAGAAGATATTTTGATAATGTAATATTAGTTAGTCCATCTCATACCACATTACCCAAAAAATTCATTAATGCATTAGACTCAAAAAATATTCACGATAAATATGACGAAGATTTGATTAAAGATATTGTAAGTGATTTGAGAGAGGGTGAAAATGAAAACTCATTATTAATATTAGATGATTCTATTAGAGATATTAATAAATCAAGGTCTTCAATATTAAATAAATGTATTCTTAATAGAAGACACTGTACTTATAATCCTGATTGTGAGTGTAATGCTTCATTAAGTATTTGGATAATGTCCCAAAAATATAATCTATTAGATTTATCTTATCGTAATGCGGCTTCAATAGTTTTCTTATGGAAGACAGAGAACAATAAGGAGAAAAAAGCTATTAAAGAAGAACTGATGGCGGATTTGGATGATAAAACGGCAAATGAATTATTAAAAAAAGCTTGGGAGAAAAAATATAATTTTTTAATGATTAAAGTTAATGAACCAATGAATGAAAGATATTTTATAAATTTTGATAAAGTAGTTTTTGAAGATGAAGATGAAATAGAAAATGATAATGAAAATTTAAATGAAAATTTAATTATAAATAAAAGTAAAAATTAAAATGTTTTATTATAATATAAATGTGTAAAGATCAATATATTTTGAGATTATCAAATGTCACTCACAGTGCTAATGGCGATTTAGTTAGTTTATCTGCTGATAAGAGTGAATATACTGTAAAAATACCAGAAAAATTAAGAAGTAAGGGAAAGTGTAAGGTGAGTGTCTTAAATATTACTATACAAGTTAAAAATGGAACTGGAACATCAATAGTCCCAACAAATTCTCATACAGCATTAATCCAGAGCGAAGGAGTAGAATTTCTTGGTTATAATAATGAAACTGGTGGTAATGTAAATGTTTTAGCAGAAATGAGTGTTGGAGCAGCAAATACTATTAGATTAGATAGTCCTAATGGATTGACTTTTACTTGTCCTGGATTACCTCCAACAATTACAATAAAAAAAATGGTCTATAATCCTGCGAGTACCTTTTTACCAATCCCTATGGATGGTTATACTGCGGCTGTTGTTCCATGTATAGTCACACTTGGTTTAGAATTTGATGAAGATAAAAGCAATTAATAAAATAATAATAATAAATAATAATATTTATTTTTTTTTTAAGAATATTTCCCATATAAATAACTTCCTTCTCCAATAGCTGCTCCAATCGTAGCTCCAATAACAACACTTAAACCTGCCGTTTCTGGAGCAAATGCTACACCATACTCGCCCCCAGTAACCGCTGATAAACCCCCAGCGACCAAAGCTCCACTTGCCCCAGCAGCAGCACCACCAGCACCTCCACTTATAACAGATGCCGAATTTTCACCCAATCCCCCAGCTCGTAATGCTTGATAGGTTTTAACCCCAGTATATCCACCGACAGCTCCCGCAGTAATTTCAGGGGCAAATAATTCACTTCCACCTTGACCTAATGCTATTAAGGCACGAGCAGTAAAAGCACCAGCCAAAGCACCAGTAGCAGTACCACGAGTAGCAAATGATAATTTTTGTTTAGATTCATCCACATTTCCCTGTGCGTCCCTAATAAGTGGGTCATACATATTTATTAATTTATCTGCTGAATAAGAAGATAATAAACCGATACCGAAATTCATAGCGTGACTACCTCGTATGCCGTCATTTGTAATAATATGAGGGTCACCATTTTCGTCCGGCAAAGTTGTATATTCATCTGTTTTTTGCATAGCATTATCCGCTTCTGTATGATATTTATTTAATAGATTTATTGTTTCATCATCAGTCGCACTAATTAATTTATTTCGTTGTTCTTTATTTAAATAAAGATCATTTGACGAATCAGCAACATCACTCATGTAATCAAAATGGTCTAATTCTTCTTGGGTGAAATCTTTTCCTAATTCTTTCCATAATTTTCCGTGTCGTGAATTATCATGCATTCTATTTGAATTTAATTTTATTGTCCCATCTTCATTAACTTTTGTATCATCTCCTCGTTGTGAATTAAATTGATGTACCCATTCAGTAAATGAATCTGCTTTTGTAGGTACTAACATTTTAACTTGTTGTCCGCCAAGACGAGCAAAATTATCATTTGTTACAGACATCATATCTTCTGGTAAATCTGGTAATGTTCGTGCATTTAATGGTTTTATATCATTTTCTATAATTTCACCTTTTGATTCGTTAATACTTTTTAATGAATTAAAATTATGTTCTGGTTGATTAAATGTTTGTTTATTTCTAATATTATCTATTACATCATCTACATCATTTCGTTCTAATGCTGTCATTCGTTTATTCATTCTTTCAATAAATTCATCTGTATCAAAATTATCATCCACTGCTTCAAATGAACTGGGAAATCCGTGTTCGTTAAATTCATCATATTTAGTAGCATACATTTCAGGAAAATCTAAATCACTTTTTGAAGGATAATTTATTTCTAATTGTCTTGATAATGAATCAATATTATCTAATGGATTATTACTAATAGAATACATATCATCCTCTACATTATAAATATCTGGGTCAAATTTACTATCTACTAATGGATTATCATTTGTTTTTATTCTTTTATCAATTATTCGTGTATCATTATAGTTTGTAATTAATGTTTTATTATTTATATGGGCTTTCATATCTGCTAACATATATGCCTCTCCTCGTATTTGACTTGTGGATATTTGATTGGTTACTAAATCTTCAAGTGTGCTTTTTGTTGCTCGTTCTCCTCTTTCATAAAAATTATTTAAATCATGTGCTTTTTTTGGGTTTAATGAATCTACGAGAGGTCTAATTGTTTTTATTTCATAATTATCTAAATCATTTTTAAATCCAACTAAAATGCTTGGTATATCTTCCGTTGTTCTATATAATGTATGTTGAGTGCTTGTTTCAGTATTTGATAAATCATTTTTTCCTAAAAAACTATTAAATGTGGTTGAAGAATCTAAACCCTCGGCATCTGCTACCATAATCGCAATTTTCCCGCCTTTACTGTATCCTAATGTTTTAGTTGGTTTTGACCCATATTTTACAGTAGCATCTCTTACTTGTTTTCGTGCTGCTAATATTTGTGGATTCTCTTTTTCAAAACCAGTTAAAATTTCAGCGTCTATTTTCCAGTCACTAATATTATTAAATTTAGTTCCACGAAATGCTAAACGAGTTTCATTTGTTTCAGGGTTATTTAAAACTAAACCTTCCGCATTACTTAATTCTGTATCTATTTTAAAAGGTATTTTATTATCATCTAAAAAATCCTGTGTCATAGAAAAATCTTCGTTATCGTGAAATAAACTACTGGCTCTAACCATTAATGCTTCATCTCTTACATCTGCTGGTATTTCAGTAATATTTGGTTTTATATTTTTTCCCAAAGTAAAAGAATTAATATTTGATTCTCGTTCTTTTTTAATTTGTTTATCCAAATCATTTACTTTTTTTTTAATATCTTTTTTAATTTCCTTTTCTTGAGTTGGTGAAATATCTGTTTTTCCTAAAAGATCTAATAATGATTTTAAAAACTCAATATCTGGGTTCAGTTCAGTATATTCTTCCTGTGTTAGTCCAATAACAATATTATCTATTCTACTTTTTTCATCAGTAATAAAGTTTTTAATATCACTCATATACAATATAATAATAAAAAAATATATTAATATAATATAATGAATATAAATCTCATACAGCCATTAAGAACTAATATCTTACATATACGAAGCAAGGAAACCGCTGAAATAGATAATTTAAATACTAATTTTTCAGTCACATTAAAAAATGCAATAGCAGTAAATGAAAATGAAATAGTCCATGTAACCCTTACAAGTTTAGAATTACCATACAGTTTTTACAATATCAGTTCAGCATTAAATAATAATATATTGGTTTATGAAAACTCAATTGGTGTAAAAACCACATTAACTTTATTATCACAAGATTATTCAATTACTCAATTAGTAAATTATTTAAATGCTGATACTGGTTTTAGTGCTGTATTTACAACATCATATAATAAACAAAGAATGAAAATTACTTTTATTAATAAAGATATTGAAGCACGATTTATTTATTTTAGTGATTCAAATATTAATAAATTAATTGGTTGGGAAGATACACAAATAGATATTGATATCCCAGTGGATTTAGTTGGTATTGAATCCAGCGGTGTTATTAATATGGCGTCAGTTCATTCATTATTTATAAGGAGTAATTTATCTACTGGTAATATACAATCAAGTAGAAACGGTAATAGTACTATTTTACAAAAGGTAAGTGTAGATAGAAATTCTGGTGGTATTATTTATTTTAATCAAAACGACCAACAGCAAGTAAGCGTATTAAATCCCCAAGTAATATCCACAATAGAAATAAGAATAACAGACCAAAATGATAATACTATTGATTTAAATAATGTAAATTATGAAATGTCTTTTTTATTTGAAATATTTGAAGCACCAAAACAAATTCCAAATGTTAAAAATATGATTGTACCAAATGGTAGAAATAATAGAAATAATACAAGAACAGGTCAAAATAATATTATTCAAGAAGAAAACACTGAATTAGAAACAGAAATAGAAGAACCAGAAAAAACAGATAAAAGATTAGTATTAGATGAATTATTAGAAAAAATGAGTAATAATTAAAAAAAAAAAATATTATAAAAGTATTATGGCTGAATATATTAGAGATTATTTTGATTATATTGCGTGTTGTCTTAATAAAATGTGTTGTTGCCTTAATATCATGTAATAACATTTTGCATTAATGGTTCTACCGCTTTTTTATAAGCAGAATGTGCTTCTAATTCAGTATTAAATGTTCCTAAATATATAGTTTGTTTATTAATTCTTATATTACTACAAAATTTATTTCCACTACGATAAACACCTTTTAATAAACCACTTTTATTTTTTTTATTATTTTTTCGTATGTTTTGTTCTCTTGTTATTATTTGTAGATTATGTAAATAATTATTATTTTTGTTATTATCTATATGGTCTATAACCAGTTTAGATTTATAAGAACCTTCTAATTCAAAGTCTAAATAAGCCATACATACTAATTGATGTAATTTTAAAGTAATATTTTTTTTATCATCACTTACTAATCCAACTCGTGAATAACCATCTCTATCATAACGAGGTTTTAGAAAAATCTTTCTTTTTACCGAATAAATATCACCATTATTATAAATTAAATAATTTGAAAAGTTTTGTATAGAAGTCATATATCATTATAATATATTTTAATTTTCATTTTTTAACGAATAAAAAAAATAATTATTTTCTATTAGAATATATTTCAAAATTGATTTTTAATTTATATATATATTAAAAATGGATAAAGTAAATAATAATAAATTTTATAAAGTCAAAGCAAAAATCAAAGTAAAATGTAATTTATGTAATAAAGAATTATGTAAAATTAATTTATTAACACATCAAAAAACTATGAGTTGTAAAAAACATTATGAATGCATATTTAGTGATGATGATTAAAAGAATGGAGTAATATTACTAAAATCATATTGAGTTGTTTTAGGTTTTTCTGGCTCTACTTTTTTTAACTCACTTATTGGTTTTGTAACAACATCAATCATAGCTTTCTTAACTTGTGTGCCTAATGTTTCCTCTTTCTCTTTTTTTTTTAATTCTCGTTTGAGCTTATTTGCTTCTGCTAATTTTCGGCCTCGTTCTCGTGCTTTTTCTAATTTATCGCCAGATAATTTGCCTCTATTATCAGCAGTACCATTTTTTTTTCTTATGATCTTTTTTCCTATTTCTTCTTCTTCCTTGCTTACAACTTCATCATTATCTAAATATCGCATTTGTTTTTTAGATAGTCTTGGGACTGAATCGCTCTCTATAAAACCATTATCAGTGGGTATCATGTAAATTATTTTAGTTTTTTCTACTGTCCGTAAGGGCATTTCTTTTTGAACCTGTCTTTTGATTTGTTTTATTGCCGTTTTCTTAATAGTTAGTTTATTAGCCTTTGCCTCACGAGCTTTTGCTAAATGTTCTAATCTTTTTTGACTAATAGTTTTTTCCTTAACTAATGGTTCTAATATTTCATTTTCATTAACAACTTCTTCTAATACTTCCTCTTCTATTTCCTTATTAACTTTTTTATTATTATTTTTTTTAGGAATAGGTATTGGTTTGGATTTTTTCACTTTAATTTTTTTAGTAGTTTTACGGTCAAGACCTTTTTTAATAACAGTTTCATAAACATCTCCTTCTTCTGCTTCGTTTAATTGTTCTGTATTTTGGCTATCATCACTCATATATTCCTCTTCATTATCCATTATAATATTATATGAGAAAAAAAATATAGAAAAATCACTCTATTAGATTATAATAAATAATTATTTAAAAGTATAAAAAAAAAAGATTTTTAATTAAGTTATCTTAATTCAACTGGTTTATTTAATAAATTGCACTGACACCAACCCGCCCCTCTAACATTTTCCCAACCATATTTTATCATGTATTTAATAGTCATATCCTTTTCCGTTATATTAAATGTTGTTTTAACACATTCTAACGGTTTATGTAACCGAGTCCATTTTGCTCCATTTCCGCTTAAATGCTGGTAGTATCGTAGGTTCATATTATAAGTTTTACCTACATACCATTTATCGTTTTCTAATTTTAATACATATACGCAAGGTTGGATTATAACCGATTCCATATATATTATACACAGAAATTATTTCTATATAGTTTTATATTCTATATTAAAAATAAAAAAAAAATAATTTTAATTAAGGATTGGATGCTACAATATTAGACTGTTTATGAAAGATAATATGACAATGCATTATTTCACTATTATTATTATTTGTATTATAATATGGAGTATTATTAAGGAGATACCCTGTATAAGAATAAAAGTCAATCTTAAATATATCTTCATTTTCATCATAAATTTTAGTCCTTGATAATATAGGTATAAATGGTACATATACCTCATTAATTAATTTAGTTAAAAGATTACCAACTAATGTTGAACCTTGACTCCAATTAAATTTTACATAGTATTTACTACGAGATTGAAATTTAATATTAATAGTCTTATCAATAGTAGAATATACATTTGTCATACCTTCTACTGGATAGACTTTATATATTGGTGTCATTTTATATATATAGAAACTTATTTCTAAATAGTTTATATTATATAGTGATATAAGAAAAATCAATTTAAGAAAATGTTATTTATTTCATCATTTCATTTTCATTTCACTTTTCCATTTCATTTTGCCTTTTTATTTGATTTTTGATATTA
>Ga0209712_10001233_pt1 | contig 21991 bp, 17 predicted proteins | sample ArcOceMetagenome_FD_187443 | JGI IMG/M metagenome (GOLD analysis project Ga0209712, IMG submission 187443) | Marine eukaryotic phytoplankton communities from Arctic Ocean - Arctic Ocean - Greenland ARC118M Metagenome (SPAdes) (version 2) | ecosystem: Environmental > Aquatic > Marine > Oceanic...
AGCCACTTTAAGACTGCCTTCAACACAACAGACTAGCGGTAAAGAAGATTAAGAACGTAATTCATGCTGAAAATCAGCACGAAGAGATAGGTAATGCGTTGACATTACGGGGGCGTCCATATATGTCCTCGTAATTCATTATCCGACAAGGCATGATTTGGGCCTCTAACCTAACTTGAGCTTATCAACAACAGACTGCTGAGCCTGAATAGAAAATGGTTTGATACGCTTAGCCGAAATTACATCTGTTGCTCATAATAGGATTGGGCAGCACGAGGATAATAAGTCGGGACATAATAATATGAATTACGCCTTATCTTCGGACACATGGTGGCATGCGAACGGTTGTGTAATCGAGCCACCTCACGTAGCGACTTTTCTGGTAATGATGCTACTCAAATAAGCGGCAGTGTTAAAATTAGATAAATGAGAATAATGGATACCCATGGTATACCTCCTTATCTAACAGGTTAGCAAAGGTGGTACAATTCTACCTTGATGTTGGAACATGAAACCTAGGACCTGAAACCTTTAGAACTTCCAAGGGTCTTACTGGCTTCATTCACGCAAGGTACTATGGCAATTAAGAGATCGTGCTAAAAATACCTAAAAATTCATTTGGCGTGAAATCCAACATAACAGCGGATGCCTTTAGTGATCCTAAAGCAGCACCATCTCGTAATAGTTTTGAAAAAAATTTTACCAAAGAAATCTTAGTATACCGATCCAGTAAATGACAAACTAATGACGTTTCATATATAAGAATAAGAATAAGAATAAGAATAAAGGGATACATTCGTTGAAACATTTTCGAGACTTTACTATTAAGGCCAAGATATTGGCCTCATTCAGTCTGATATTGCTGTCGTTCACAGCACTCGTTGTATATAGCCTATACAATTTAAATCAGACCAATAATCAACTCAATCTGATCGTTGAAAGCGACGCCGAGAAAATCAAGCTTGCTGCGCGCATCAATCAGAACCTGCTAGAAATCTCGCGAGCGGAGAAAAACATCGTGCTGGCTAAAAATCAGCAAGAGATGGATGTGTATGCCACCTTTACTGAGCATATCCTTGATGAGATGCGCGAACGCAGCAAGCGCTTACGAGAATTGACGGATCCCAAAGGACAAAGTCTTTTGGACAACTTTATTCAGGTATGGAACCAGTACCTACTGGTAAATAAGCAAGTCAGGGAACTGACCAGAATCAATGCCAATGTCAAGGCGAAGAATCTTTCCCAGAACGAAGCTCGAGCCGTTTTCGAACAGGCGAGCAATTCAATCACGTCCCTCTTAGAACGCAACACTCATGATGCTGCAAGCCTTACTGATATAAAAAGTCTTTTGCTCACCTACCAACGCACCCAGCATGCCTTTCGCATCCATCGTTACTTGGTCGAGATCCAGCGAGCGGAGAAAAATCTGATCCTAGCCAACACACAGCAGGAGATGGATGACTACGTTTCTGTCACCGAAAGTTTGCTCAAAGAACTAGACAGCAGTCTTAAAGAACTGACTTTGATAGTCTCTGAGAAATCGAAAAGGGACCTTTACCGGTTCAAACAACGCTACGATCAATATGTGCGCCTAAACCAGCAGGTCCGAGAGCTCAGCCGCGAAAACAGTAATGTCCGTGCGTTCGATCTCAGCAGTGGTGAAGGGCGACTACTGAGTGACTCGGCGCAGAGCATCATGGCATCCATCGTGGAACATAACGAGGATAACCTTGACCTGCATAAGCAAACCAGCGATGTAATACTCTCCAAGTCCATTAGTAACGCCCTATTGCTGCTTACGTTGATAATACTCATCACAACCGTCTTGGTAACGCTTATTACACAAACTATGAGTCAGGGATTAGCGCGACTCAAGAATGTTACGACGGCCATTGCAGATGGAAACTTGGATATCTCGCTGGGTCGCGTAACGGGTGACGAACTGGGTCAACTGACTCAAACCATTGGGCGCATGCAACACGCAATGCTTGAGGTGAGTCTAGAACGTAAAGCCAACGAGTGGGTCAGCACTGGGCTGGTGCGCCTCAGTAGTAATGTGGCGGGAGCGCCACTTATGCAGTCACTGGTCGACAATGTTCTTGCTGAGCTGTGTTATACAGTCGACGCCAATCTGGGTAATCTGTATCTTTTTGACAACCAGGCCAAATCGCCGATACTGAACCTGGCTGGCGGTTACGGTTTTAATATCGATGGTGAGTCTGTGACACAGATACTGCTGGGTGATGGGCTAGTGGGCCGGGCCGCAATCGTAAAAGAACCGGTGGAGTTTTATAACATCCCTGACGACTACGTCAAGATCCGTTCAAGCCTTGGTGATACGCTACCGCGCCACCGAACAGCTATCGCCTGCTATCACGTTGGCGAACTCAAGGGGGTGGTTGAGCTCGGAACACTGCAGCGGCTGAGTGAAATCCAGCTGCGTTATCTGGCCGATGCTATGAACGTCGTCGGCGTGACCATTGGAACGGTACAAAGCCGCGAAAAACTGCATCTGGCTCTGACTAAAGCTGAAAGCCTTACTGAAGAAGCACAGTTCCAGCAGCTGAAGATGCAGGTTCTCAACAGCGAGTTGGCACAGCAGAATACGCTATTGGCTACAGAAAAGAAGAACGTGGAGGACGCTAATCGAGCCAAAACTACTTTCCTCGCCACCATGAGTCACGAGATCCGTACGCCGATTAACGGGATCGTGGGAATGCTAGATGTACTGCGGCGCATACCCCCGGGCGATGACTACGGCAAGATGTTGAGCACGATCAACGACTCTGCATTGACCTTGCTGACTATTATCGATGAGATCCTGGACTTCTCCAAAGTTGAAGCAGGGAAGATCGAACTTGAAAAAACATCTGTCACAATGGAAGATCTTCTTGATGCCATTTGCCAAACGCTGTTGCCGATTGCTGCACAGAAAAATATCGACCTCATCACATTCTGTGACCCGGATTTACCACAATATTTGGCGGATCCTGGTCGGATCAGGCAGATTCTTTACAACTTGGTTGGCAACGCCATCAAATTCACCCATAGCACTGCCGAGAATCCCGGCCGGGTCACGTTATCCATCGAGACCGGTAAGACCGCCTCCGGCTCGGCATTAACGATATTCAAAATAGCAGATAACGGCATTGGTATTGATGCAACAGTTCTGCAGGGACTCTTCGAGCCATTCACTCAGGCAGAATCCTCTATCACCCGGGAGTACGGCGGCACTGGGCTAGGGCTGACCATCTGCAAACGTCTGTGCGAATTGATGGGTGGTGAAATCCTGGTAGACAGCGAACTTGGCGTAGGTACGCTTTTTACAGTTGCTGTGCCTTTACAGGCCTGTAGCCAACCAAATTTCAACCGCAATTTCGTATTTGAAAATACAAGTGTGCTGTTGCTTACTGAACAGGATACTGCTTGCGACTTCATCAGCCGCTACCTCCAAGGTGAACGAGTAGCACTTTACGAAGTACCTAGCAGCCAAATAACCAACCTGCCATTGCAACAGTTACAAGGCCTATCGGAATTAGTGGTTATAGTGATACAAACACAAATCGATGGCAAAGATATCAACGCCAAGCTGGAGCATATTCGCACTCAGTTTCCGGTTACGTTACACCCGAGCTTCGTTGTGGTCAGTCGCAGCAGATGCCAAGCAGCCAGACGAACCTCATCCGACACGCTGCAAATCGATTGCGGCGCCTTAAGCAGACGTTCATTTATCAATGTTGTATCTGTTGCAGCTGGTCTGGCGCCAGACTCGACACTGTCCAGCTATTCAAGTTTAGCATCTGCAAAGCTTCTCCAAGGCATAGTCGAGATCGCTGATCGCGCTAACTATAGGCTGTTGGTTGCTGAAGATAATGAGACAAACCAGAAGGTTATCAAGTATCAACTAGGATTAATGGAGTTAACAGCCGATATCGCCAATGACGGCGAAGAGGCGTTGAAGATGTGGAGTGAAAATAGAGACCGATATAGTCTGCTTCTCACCGACTGCCACATGCCTAAAATGGACGGCTTTGGTTTGAGCAAGGCTATCCGCGAGCTGGAACACGGTGATAGCAGAATGCCTATCATCGCTACGACAGCTAATGCCATGTCGGAAGCCCGCCAGCGATGCTTTGATGCCGGTATGGACGATTACATCATTAAGCCATTGCGGGTAGAGATACTCTCGAAAAAATTGGCCCGCTGGCTGCCAGAAGGGCAAAAAATGCCTGCGATACAGCCATTTAAAGTGCGCAGCGCAAAAGATGTCTCCACGATCGCCGTCTCCACGATGGCTGACGGCAATGACAACAGACATGAGGTGATAAACGCAAACGCACTCTGCGAGCTGTTGGGTTCAGACGACCCCAAACTGCTAGCCGAGTTCTACCATGATTTTATCGAGAGTGTATCGCCTACGATCGAGAACATGTGCCATGCCATAGACGAGGGCAGTGTAAAAGAGGTGAGTGCACTTGCTCACAAACTGAAGTCATCTGCTATTAGTATCGGGGCGCAGGCATTTTACGAATTTTGCCTGCAAATGGAAACTTGGGCAAAAAGCGGTGACAGCAACGTTCTGAAGCAGAAAAAAGAGAAGCTACAGCTTCATATGCAGCAGGCCAGTGACTGGATACTGCAACATTATCCCAAGACTGATTAACTTAAGAGAGACATGACGTGGAATACATAAAAGCCATCACACCCATACTCATCGTCGATGACGATGAATTTATTCTCAAGTGTGTGACCACTACGCTCGCTAATCTGGGTTTTGTCGATGTCCATTATGCGATTAGTGCTGGGGTGGCGCTTGAGATACTGGATCGCAACAAACCACTCATCGAAATTATTATGCTGGACCTGAACATGCCTGGTGTGGATGGGATCGAATTGTTAAGAGAACTCACCAATCGTCAGTTCAGCGGGGGGATTATCCTGATCAGTGGTGAAGACGAGCGGACTTTGTCTCTGGCGGAAAGCTTGGCCCGCGCAAGGCAACTCAGGGTTCTGGGCAGTCTGAGCAAGCCCCTAGATGCTAAAAAATTGCGCGTATTGCTGGATCAATGGCATTCCCCAAAAACTAATAACCATAACACCAGTAACAAGGCATCAGCCGACAATATAACCGAGGCGCAATTACGCCTCGCTATCGAGAGTCAAGTTCTGGAGCCCTGGTTTCAGCCGAAAATTGACATCCAAACGGGGCAGGCTGTGGGCGCTGAAATGCTTGCACGATGGCCAACACAGCAAGGCTATATTTACCCCAGTGTTTTTATACCGCTGGCTGAATCCAGCGGATTAGTCGATGACATGACCTTCATGCTTCTGAGGAAGGCTGTGCAGTGGGTCAATCGGTGGCAACGCGCCGGCGTGAATTTTAACCTGGCAATTAACGTTTCTATGGACAGTTTGTACGATCTTACTTTTCCTGAGAAGCTGCTGGAAATAATCGCCGGAAGCGATATCGGTCTTATCATTGAGGTTACTGAAAGTCGCCTGATGAAAGAGCTGGTGGCCCCTCTCGACAACCTGTTACGTTTGCGTCTCAAAAAAATCGGACTTTCCATCGACGATTTCGGCACCGGAGGTTCTAATCTAGCTCAGCTGCGCGACCTGCCTTTCACAGAATTAAAGTTAGACCTTAGTTTTATACAACGGGCGTTAGCAAGTCCCCGTGACCAAAGCATATTGGAACACACCATCGAATTGGCGAAAAATTTCAAGCTGACCACGGTAGCCGAAGGTGTGGAGCAAAAAGAGCACTGGGACCTGGTGAAATCAATCGGTTGCGATATGGCTCAGGGCTTTTTCCTGGCCCGACCTATGCCGGGTGAGAAAGTGGAGCAATGGGCTAAAACATGGCGGCTCCAACAACCGATTACACCTTAGCCGGAAAACTGAAAGTCTGTCTTTTTAATATCAAAATAGCTAGCGCCCGTGGAGTAAATAGAATGTCAAATGTAGTGAATGATAAGCTCGAGAACTTGAGTGTCCTGTTAGTTGAAGACGACGCCTTCATGCGGCGAGTCATCGTGCAGGCACTGTCAAATATCGGGCTGGTGAATGTCATCAAAGCTGCGAATGGTCGCAAGGCCCTCGACATTATTGCGTACCATAATATTCAATTATTACTGACAGATGTTCAGATGCCTGATATGAACGGTCTGGAGTTGCTGCAACAGATTCGCTGCGGTAATTCCGCCGCCGACCCCAAGCTTCGTACTGTGGTAATTACCGCCTTGACTGATGCCGAGACGCTAGGCGCGGCCATAGGGCTCGATGTCAATGGCTTTCTAACCAAGCCCTTCAAGCCGGTTTCAGTGATCAGGACCATCATGCAGGCCCTGTCTGAAGAAGAGATAGAAATCAGGACTAAGAGCGAGTACCTGAGCATTACCACTGACCTTGAGCTCCTCTCAGTAAACTCGGGACTAGGGGGGGCGGTCATAAAATCAGAGCCAGTGGCTAAAAGCAAAGCGGTTTTGCTGCATCAGCTGAGGCCCGGTATGCTGTTGGCCCGGGACGTCAAAAGTAAGAATGGTCTGATGCTGCTGTCTGCTGGTTTTATACTTAATAAGCGCACCGTAGACCGACTAAACGAGCTGAAAAATGTCATTGTGGATGACAGTTTCTATGTGGAGCATTAACTACACCAACTTTACTCCCTTTAAAATAATCGCAGCACCGTGCCAGTCACTCACTAGCAAGAATTCTCAAGAGCAGTCCGAGGCTATGGGTTCAAACTATCGCTGAAATGCTGGCTGTTATGGAGCCCTGACAACACCGAGATTACTTGATACTTCATGAAGTCATGGTGTGCACAAAAGAGTCCGTTACAGGCTCTTTATGAGCGTTTAATAAAGTGGCAGTCGCCATGGCTCATTGTCTTATACGTTTGAATTAGATGTTGCTCACCCGGCAAGAGCACTTCAGTGTTAGGCCAATCACTGTGAGTGCCTAACATCAAACAGTATACGTTATCTCGGTCTTACTCAATCCAAAACAGGACAAAGGCAAAAAGCCTGTGTGGGTGTTGAGGAAGGCAATACTCGGGATAACACCTACTAGTCCAACCTGATTAGTCGAAATATGATGAAGAAAACAGTCTACCTTACCTCATCAAAGCCAAACTATGACAAGGATTATTAACCCGTTTGAGTGTATTTAAAAGGCGATAAGGTGCTGGGTATCCGGTACGAACTTCATCAGAGGCCTGAAATGATAAAAACATTTCAATCAAGAGCCTGAATATATGTCAGGGCTAAACTACGTTTAGACTATTTCATTTACATTGATGAGTATGGATAGACAAAAAGGCAAAGAAGATTAGTTATGATTTGGCTTCGGGGGAGTGTACATATAAATTTTGTTGTTTTTGTTATTAGAAGGAGAAAATTAAAAGTCTCATTAATCAAGTAATTTGACTCGCAGCTTACCCATAAGGATATGGGCGCCAAAAAGTACCTCCAATATTTTTCACGGGAAAGTAGCGCGTGACTATTAACTTAGCTTGTAACGCTTGTAATAAAGGGTAGTGCTATTATGCCTGTCACATGTTTAGCGACGAGATACCTTTGAAAAACGCTTTAATTGATAATGATAATTACCCAATGATCAACAACTCCCAAGCTAGTTAAAGAATCCAAAGGTAAAATAAAAATTACGAAGTTATCCATTTTGATTAAAATTTCACCAAAAAATCATCATTGACCAATAGTTAACTTAATCTAATTTGGTCTTTATAAAAATATAGTTGTCTGTACTATGACCGCTAAGCATTATTAAGGTTAACTCGATGAGCTATTCGGTATTTATAGAAAATGATCATGTCTACGTTAAGTATTTAGGCATAGTAGACGGATTGGATATCGTTCGTTTAACTGCGGATGAAAATTTTATAAATAACTTAAGGCGTTTGCAAAGAGTTATCCACGACTTCTCGTTTTGTGAGGAAGTATCGTTGGGCGTTGAAGACATGAAAGAAATTGCCTTGATGTCTAATATGGAGTCTAACTTTACTGAAAAGGCGGTTGGCGTAATGATCCCAAGAACAGAAGAGGGATTCGCACGTGTTGAAGCTTTTAGCCAAGCCGTTAGGTCCCCAGATTGGACAGTATTAGCTGCACAAAATTACGCAGATGCATTCACAAAGATATAATTGATTACCTCGACATAACCCTTACTTTCAATGCTTCTCGATTTTATTTTTTGCTGATAAAAAGCAAAATATGCCCACCAAAAATATGCTCTTAAGCAAAATCTAAAATTCAGACTGAATTATCTTAGCTCTTATTCTAATTAAACTTGCATAACTGCTCCAAACCCGTAAAATACCGCGGCCTTTTATCTGGCTAATAATTGTCAGAATTTAAGGTAAATTAAGTTAACGTTAACGTTACAACGAGTTTGAGGCATATATGGTTACTATTCGTTTACAACGTGGTGGCGCTAAAAAGCGTCCATTTTATCAAGTAGTGGTTGCAGACAGTCGTCGTTCACGCGATGGCCGTTTTATTGAAAATATTGGTTTTTTCAATCCAACTGCAATGGGTCAAGAAGAGCGTTTACGCTTGGACTTAGGACGCATTGAGCATTGGGTTGGAGTAGGCGCAAGCTTATCTGACCGTGTTGCACGCTTGGTAAAAGATGCACAAAAGGTAGCTGCTTAATTGCAGTTGCAAAAAAGGGTTTAGAAATGAGTGTTGCGTCTGACACATTAGTGATTGGCATAATCGGAGCACCTTATGGTGTTAAAGGTTGGGTCAAAATCACCTCTCATACCCATGATTTAGACGGCGTGTTTGCTTACACTCCTTGGCTTTTGGGTCAAGTGCAAGAAGGCAACGAGTATGTCGTAGACCAGTGGCGAACCCACAATAAAGGTTTAGTTGCCAAACTGATTGGGGTGGATGATCGAGACGATGCTGAACGCATCAAAAATCTTGAAATATCTATCAAAGCAGCAATGCTACCTGAATTAGATGACAACGATGTTTATTGGCGTGAGTTAGTCGGCATGCAAGTGGTTACCGATAAAGGTTACAACTTGGGTGTAATTAAAGAGTTATTCGAAACTGGTGCTAATGACGTTTTATTAGTCAAAGCCAATCTGAATGACGCTTTTGGTCAAAAAGAACGCATGGTTCCTTATTTGTTAGATCAAGTGATCAAACAGGTGGACCGGCAGGCGAAAACGGTCACAGTGGATTGGGATCCTGCATTTTAATGCAAGAACCTAGTCGGGAACCGAATCGTTGGTATGGTGTTATTAGTCTGTTTCCAGAAATGTTCCAGACTTTTACCCAGCAGGGAGTAGTAGGGCGAGCCGTGAAAAACGGATTGTTACAGGTAGAGTGTTTTAATCCAAGAGACTTTACTCACGACAAGCATCGCACTGTTGACGACCGACCATACGGTGGTGGACCTGGCATGCTGATGATGGTTCAGCCATTAAAAGACGCTATTCTGGCAGCCAAAAAGGCTGCAGGAATAAAAACAAAAGTGATTTACCTTTCTCCCCAAGGGAAAAAGCTGGATCAAGCAGGAGTGAAACAACTTTCTGAAAATGAAAGTTTGATTCTAGTAGCTGGTCGGTATGAAGGTATCGACGAACGGGTAATACAAACACACGTTGACGAGGAATGGTCAATTGGTGATTACGTGTTAAGTGGCGGCGAATTACCTGCGATGGTCTTAATGGATGCAATTTCAAGGTTTGTACCCGGTGTGTTAGGGCATGAACAGTCTGCCGAGCAAGACTCTTTTAGTCATGGCTTGTTAGATTGTCCGCACTATACCCGACCAGAAAACTTGGATGGTGAGCTTGTTCCTAAGGTGTTGTTAAGTGGTGATCACCAAAAAATCAGACAGTGGCGGTTACAACAGTCGTTAGGTAGAACCTGGCAACGACGCCCTGAATTATTAAACGCTCTAGCCCTGACTGAGGAGCAGCAAAAGTTGTTAGATTTATTTCTACAAAGTTTGCCGCAGCATTATGACAGTTAATCTAGTATGAGAGGATATGATGAGTAAAGTAAATCAAGATATCATCAAGAAAATTGAAGAAGCGCAGCTAAAAACTGACGTTCCAGCATTCAGTGCCGGTGACACAGTGGTTGTGCAAGTACGCGTTAAAGAAGGCGAAAAAGAACGTCTTCAGGCTTACGAAGGCGTAGTAATCGCTAAACGTAACCGTGGCCTACACTCTGCTTTTACAGTTCGTAAGATTTCTAACGGCGAAGGTGTTGAGCGTATATTCCAAACACACAGCCCGGCAATCAGTTCTATTGAAGTGAAACGTCGTGGTGCTGTTCGTCGAGCTAAACTTTATTACTTGCGTGAACGCTCTGGTCGTTCTGCACGTATCAAAGAAAAGCTAGGTTAATTTAATTTTTACGTTACCGTTAACTTATAAGAAAACCCGCCTTCTGGCGGGTTTTTGCTATCTTGGGATCAATAAAAATGACTACTAGTTATTAGTACGCTTGACTGCTTGAGGTTCGTTAAGTGCCGTGTGTGTCTTCATCGCATCGAAAGTACTACCATAGGCTGGTCGTTTAATGTTTTTTCCTGCACCTTTTACTGTCCGTAACTCGCCGTTTGTCCAAACCAACTTGCCCTGGCTCAAGGTATGTACAGCTATTCCTTTTACAGTGCGTCCTTCAAAAATATTAAAATCAATATTCTGATGATGCGTTTTGGCTGAAATAGTGCGATTGCCATTTGCATCCCACAACACTATGTCAGCATCTGCTCCAACGGTAATTGACCCTTTGCGGGGATAGATATTGAATATTTTAGCGGCATTGGTTGAGGTGACTGCCACAAATTCGTTGGGCGTGAGCTTGCCAGAGGCTACACCAGAGTCCCACAATACAGACATTCTATCTTCTATGCCCGCGGTACCATTAGGGATCATGCTAAAGTCATCTTTGCCTGCGGCTTTCTGATCTGCGCAAAAACAGCAGTGATCTGTGGCTGTGGTTTGCAAATTACCAGATTGTAAGCCTTTCCATAATGCATCCTGATGTTTTTTTGCTCTAAACGGAGGGCTCATTACGTGGGCTGCAGCATAATTCCAATCTTGATGTTGATAGACTGATTCATCAATTTCTAAATGCCCAGCTAATACTTCACCGTATACTCGTTGACCTTCATTTCTGGCTCTAGTGATGGCCTCTAATGATTCTTCACAAGATACGTGTACACAATACAACGGAACACTTAATGCCTGAGCGATACGAATAGCTCTATTTGCAGCTTCGCCTTCAACTCCTGGAGGCCGAGATAACGGATGGCCTTCAGGTCCGGTTATGCCTCTTTCTAATATTTGTTTCTGTAAGTGAAACACTAAATCACCATTTTCTGCATGCACAGTGGGCATTGCACCTAATTCAAGGCAGCGTGAAAAGCTATTTACCAAGGTTTCATCTTCACACATGATGGCATTTTTATAAGCCATAAAATGTTTAAAACTATTGATCCCATGTTCATGCACTAAAGTGCCCATGTCCTTGTAAACTGATTCATCCCACCAAGTTATAGCGACATGAAAACTGTAGTCAGTGGCTGATTTTTCAGCCCAATCCATCCACTGATGATAGGCCTCCATAATAGGTTGCTGAGGGCTAGGGATAACAAAATCAATGATTGATGTAGTGCCGCCAGCTGCCCCTGCGCTGGTGCCGGTAAAGAAGTCTTCACTGGCAACTGTGCCCATAAAAGGCAATTGCATATGAGTATGAGGGTCGATGCCGCCTGGCATAACTAACAAGTTACCTGCATCTACTACTTCGCAGCCGGCAGGTACATCGAGACTTTCACCTATAGCTTGAATTTTACCTTGAGCACAATAAACATCTGCTCTATAGCTAAGATCGGCAGTGACAACTGTTCCACCTTTGATAAGAATTGACATCTTTGACGCCTTCAATTTAATTTTATCTGTCAGACATATTTGATTATTAATCGAACTATTTCAAGTGGCTTTGTTAGTTGATGTTCACTGAAACAAATAAAAGGAGCAAATTCAAGCTCAACGATGCTCACCCTTATCGGTACTTATATCTGCATTTTGAACATTAATTTCTTTCAAGAAAGTTTCTAAAACTAAGTTAGGCCTTTTACCTTTGCGCAGAACTATTTGATACTCAGTGGTAAAGTTGAATTTTTGCGGACATAACGCGCGCATTTGGCCCGACAACGCCCAGCGTTTTGCATAATGAGTGGGTAAATAACCCACAAAACAACCGGTTAATATTAGGAATGCAACGCCTTCACGATCCGTTGCTGTGGCGGTTGTGTTTAGATTCTGATAGTGACTCCGTGTTTTGGCTGTCTGTGCGTAACTAGGTGCTACGGCTTCAAATTTATTAATTTCCTCAGTGCTTAAATCACTATCTTTGGCATTAAATAATGGATGTTGATAATTGCAGTAAAGTAAAGATTCTTCAGTGTAGAGTTTTGAATATTCCAATCCAGGTAATGGACGTAAATCAGGTACTACCCCTACGTGAAGGCCTCCATCAAGCACATATCGTTCGATTTCGTTAGGTGGGATCATACGTATGTTAATTTCAACTTCCGAACCTTCACTTTTTAATGCTTTGAGTGCCTTAGATACACGCATATGCTCGAGAGTGACTAAATTGTCGGTAATGCCAATATTTAACTCCCCTGTTAGCTTGGCATGTATTGTGTTTATTTGGGTGCGAAAATTTTCCAAAGAGGTGACCAGCTGTTGGCTAGCCTGATACACCATTTCTCCTTCATCTGTGAGAGAAAATCCTGCTCTTCCGCGCTGACATAACCGAAGTCCTAAGCGTTCTTCAAGGTCAGCCATACTAATACTAATCGCGGAACGACTTATATTCAGTTCAACTTGTGCCGCCGAAAAGCCGCCACATTCAACCACAGTCCTGAATATTCTAAGCAGGCGGATGTCAAAATTACTCAGTTGCGAAGCGAGCTTTTGTTTATGTGGATTATTATTTATCATTAGTTTGTTAAGTAATTACTTATCTAAACATTGCTTATATTGAATTTAACAAACTATTCACAGGATGCAATATTTATTAAATAAGTTATACCTTACTCATAAACATGAGGAAATCTTAATGTCTGAACTCGTGAATGTATCCGATCTGGCGGCACCCGACGCGGCAGCATCCGATTCCCAAGCATTAAATGACTTGCCCAACCGAGAATCACTTGAAGCTTATTGGATGCCCTACACTGGCAACCGCTATTTTAAAGAGAACCCTTTAATAGTGACAAGCGCACAAGGCTGTTATTTAACCACTCAAGAAGGCAATAAAGTTTTTGATGGGCTGTCTGGTTTATGGTGTTGTGGTATGGGCCATGGCAGACCAGAAATCATTCAAGCCGTCACTAAAGGCATACAAACTTTAGACTTTTCTCCAACGTTTCAAGTAGGCAACGACCTCGCTTTTAAAGTCGCAAACAAAGTGAAGGACTTGACTCCGGACGGATTGGATTACGTATTTTTCACTAATTCAGGGTCTGATGCTGCGGATACTGCCCTTAAAATGGCGCGTGCCTATTGGCGACAAAAAGGGCAAGGCACTAAAACCCGTTTTATTGGCCGGGCACGTGGCTACCATGGCGTTAATTATGGTGGCATGAGTGTCGGTGGAATTGGTCCAAATAGAAAACTATTTGGACAAGGCATTGAAGCTGACCATTTACCTCATACGTGTTTGCGACAAAATAGATTTTCTAAAGGTATGCCCGAGCATGGTGTCGAATTGGCAGACACCTTGGAAGATTTAGTCGCTTTGCATGATGCGTCAAATATAGCCGCTGTAATTGTTGAACCTATGTCTGGCTCTGGAGGTGTGGTGATCCCGCCTAAGGGGTATTTAAACAAACTTAGAGCAATATGTGACAAGCATAATATTTTACTTATTTTTGATGAGGTGATTACTGGGTTTGGACGAACAGGGCATGCATTTGGCGCTGATGCCTTTGGGGTAACACCTGACATCATGACCTTAGCTAAAGGCCTAACAAATGGCTGCGTACCTATGGGAGCAGTGGTCAGCAGCAGTGAAATTTACCAAACCTTTATGCAAAACGCTGGGCCTGAATATAATACGGAGTTTCCACACGGTTATACTTATTCCGCTCATCCTGTGGCCTGTGCAGCAGCATTGGCAGCCATGGAGGTTTTTGAAAAGCAAAAAATGACTGAAAAAGTCGCTCAGCTCTCACCTTACTTCGAACAACAAATACACCAGCTTAAAGGTCTTAAACATGTTGTCGATATTCGTAATTTTGGGTTGGCAGGTGCGATAGAAATAGATACTTTTGGCAACGAACCCACCAAGCGACCCTTCGAAATTTTCCGTCGTTGTTGGGATGCAGGTATGTTTGTTCGCTGTGGCGGTAATACTATTCAATTAGCTCCTCCTTTTATCAGTACTAAAGAGCAGATTGACGAACTATTTAATGTGTTAAACGATGCTATTAATGCGACGCATTAATCAATTTACAAACAGAGACTAAAACCTATGTTAGAGATAAAACATTTTATTAATGGACAGGAATCTGATGATCAAGGCCGTTATCAGGATGTGTACAATCCCGCTACCGGTCAAGTTGTAGGTAAAGTTGCGCTTGGTTCCGTTAATACAGTTGAACAAGCAATTGACTGTGCAAAGGCCTCTTTTCCAGCATGGCGAGCCACGCCGCCATTAAAACGGGCTCAAGTTATGTTTCGTTTTAAACAACTGCTCGAATTGCATAAGGATGAAATCTGTAATTTGCTTACCACTGAACACGGTAAGGTCACAGATGATGCGTTGGGAGAATTAACCCGAGGTATTGAAAATGTCGAATATGCTTGTGGCGCTCCTGAGTTGCTAAAAGGTGAACATTCTCGAAATATTGGTCCAGGTATTGATAGTTGGTCTGAGTTTCAACCTTTAGGAGTGGTTGCAGGCATTACCCCGTTTAATTTCCCTGCAATGGTGCCACTGTGGATGTATCCCATGGCTATTGTTTGTGGTAACACTTTTATTTTAAAACCATCTGAAAGGGACCCAAGCGCTCCTCTTTTTATCGGTAAGTTGCTCAAAGAAGCAGGTTTACCGGATGGTGTGTTTAATGTGGTGAATGGTGATAAAGAAGCCGTTGATGCTTTACTGCATTCTCCTGATGTAGAAGCCATTAGTTTTGTTGGCTCGACACCAATTGCTGAGTATATTTATAAAACAGGCACTGCAAATGGCAAGAGAGTACAGGCTTTAGGTGGTGCTAAAAATCATGCTGTGGTGATGCCTGATGCAGATATTGATAATGCTGTTAATGCGCTAGTTGGAGCTGCTTATGGCTCCTGCGGTGAGCGTTGTATGGCTATTTCGGTGGCTGTTTGTGTTGGTAATCAAGTTGCGGACCAAGTGGTTTCTAAACTTTCTGCTAAAGTTAAAAGCTTGCGGATTGGTTCTGGCATGGTGCAAGGTCAGGAAATGGGCCCAGTAATCACTAAACAACAGTTGGACCGAATTTCGGGTCTTGTCACTCTAGGGGTAAAAGAGGGGGCTACTTTAGTTGTAGATGGTCGCGACATTAAAGTAAAAGGTAATGAGCATGGGTTCTTTCTAGGCGGGTGTTTGTTTGACCACGTTGAAGCTGAGATGACTATCTACCAAACTGAAATATTTGGACCTGTTTTGTGTGTGGTACGTGTTGACTCTGTGCAGCAAGCTATGGATATGATTAACGATCACGAATATGGTAACGGTACTTGTATCTTTACTCGAGATGGAGAAGTAGCACGTTATTTCTCCGATCATATTCAAGTCGGTATGGTGGGTATTAATGTACCTCTACCAGTGCCTTCTGCCTACCATAGCTTTGGTGGATGGAAACGCTCATTGTTTGGTGATTTGTCAGCTTATGGGCCAGACGCTGTGAGATTTTATACAAGGCGTAAGACCATTACCCAACGCTGGCCATCTTCAGGCGTCAGAGAAGGCTCACAATTTGCTTTTCCCAGTTAGCAATTGAGCTAGTAAGAGTATTGGAAACCGTTAACAAGTTTGATTTGTTTAAAAATAGCCATGCGGAGAGTGATTAGTTTGAAAAACAATATCCAATCAAATCGATTAGGTGATGTCGAGATAGTTGAAAACTTTACTGATATAGCGCCATTACTCACTGAAAAACAGGTGTTGGTAGCCAGCGAACGTTGTTTGTTTTGTTATGACGCACCTTGTATCAATGCTTGCCCAACCGAGATCGATATTCCGCTATTTATCCGCAAAATTAATACGGGTAATGTTCATGGTGCTGCCAAAGAAATTTTGTCGGCGAATATTTTAGGGGGAAGCTGCGCTAGAGTCTGCCCAACCGAAACCTTATGCGAAGATGCGTGTGTTAGAAACACACACGAAGATGCGCCTGTTTCTATCGGCCGATTACAACGTTATGCCGTTGAGCATCTTGACCCTGCCAGAGGATACCCTTTCACCAGAGCACAAAGCACCGGCAAACAGATTGCTGTTGTTGGAGCAGGCCCCGCAGGTCTTGCTTGTGCTCACAGACTCGCTCGAGAAGGTCATGCTGTCACTATTTATGAGGCCGCAACCAAGCCTGGTGGTCTCAACGAATACGGAATTGCCCAATATAAACTAGTTAATAACTACGCCCAGCAAGAAGTGGAGTTTGTGTTACAAATTGGTGGTATCGATATTCAGTATGCAAAGGCTTTAGGGCGGGATTTTAATCTGCAACAACTTAGAGATACCCATGACGCTGTATTTTTAGGTATTGGCATGGGTGATACCAATGGACTCAATATTCCAGGTGAAACGTTACCTGGTGTTGAAGATGCCGTGGATTATATCAGCGAGCTTCGTCAGGTTGACTCATTAAGCCAATTACCCGTTGGCAAAAATATTGTGGTGATTGGTGCTGGAATGACAGCGATAGATATTGCGGTTCAAAGCAAGAAGTTGGGTGCTAGCGAAGTGACTATGGTGTATCGCCGCGACCAACAAGCAATGGGCGCATCCGAGCATGAACAAGAATTGGCGCAAACTAACGGTGTACGATTTGTATGTAATGCTCAGCCCAAACAGATCCTAGGTGATGAAAATGGCATTAATAGCATAGAGTTCAATCGTACCTTAACTAATGAACAAGGAAAGTTAGTCGCCACTGATGAGATTATCAGTATTCCTTGTGATGTTGTATTTAAAGCAATAGGGCAGAAATTGCATCCTGATTTTTTACAGCAAGATAATCAACGTCCGGATTTATGTAAAAGTGGACGATTGGCAGTAGACGATACTTACCAAACCTCTATCCCAGGAGTTTACGCTGGTGGTGATTGTATTAAAGGTAAAGACTTAGTTGTAGAAGCCGTTGATCATGGCAACAAAGCGGCATTGGCTATTCATCACCTTTTGCAGCAGGAAATAAAATAATGGCAGATTTATCCAGCGAATTTTTAGGTATTAAGTGTATTAATCCTTTTTGGTTAGCTTCAGCGCCTCCTACTGACAAAGCCTATAATGTGATACGTGCATTTGAAGCAGGATGGGGTGGCGTGGTATGGAAAACATTAGGTGAAGATCCCGCACCGATTAATGTGTCATCTCGTTATGGCGTTCATTACGGTCAAAATCGGCAAGTACTTGGCTTTAATAACATAGAACTGATTACTGACCGCTCATTACAAATTAACCTAGATGAAATTACCCAGGTTAAGAAAGATTGGCCAGATCGCGCGATGATAGTGTCTCTTATGGTGCCTTGTGAAGAAGAATCTTGGAAAGCAATTCTATCTAAAGTAGAAGCAACGGGTGCCGATGGTATAGAGCTTAATTTCGGTTGTCCTCACGGCATGCCGGAACGTGGTATGGGCGCTGCAGTTGGTCAGGTGCCAGAATACATCGAAATGGTCACACGCTGGTGTAAACAATATTGTTCGTTGCCAGTTATCGTCAAACTCACTCCCAACATTACTGATATACGTTTGCCAGCTGAAGCGGCTTTGAGAGGCGGTGCTGATGCGGTGAGTTTGATTAACACTATTAATTCTATTACATCAGTTAATTTAGACACCATGTCCCCTGAGCCCAGTGTCGACGGCAAAGGTACTCATGGCGGTTATTGTGGCCCGGCAGTTAAACCTATTGCTCTTAGTATGTTGTCAGAAATCGCGCGGAGCCCAGTTACTGCGCAATTACCCATTTCAGGCATTGGCGGTATATCTAATTGGCGCGATGCTGCCGAATTTATTGCTTTGGGCGCGGCTAACGTGCAGGTCTGTACTGCTGCCATGTTATTTGGATTTAAGATCATCGACGACTTATGTGATGGCCTAAGTGACTGGATGGATGAAAAAGGCTACGAGTCTATTGATGATTTTTGTCGTATGGCTATACCCAATACTACCGATTGGAAACACCTTAATATGAACTACAAACGGGTAGCTTATATTGATCAGGATAACTGTATTCAATGTGGTCGTTGTTTTGCCGCTTGTGAAGACACTTCTCATCAGTCTATTTTAAAAACGGCTAAAAATGGCGGTAATGAATATACAGTGATTGAAAAAGAATGTGTGGGTTGTAATTTGTGTCAAGTCACTTGCCCAGAACCTAATGCCATAGTCATGCTAGATATTGATGAGGGCAAAGAGCATTTGAGTTGGTTACATCATCCTGCCAATCCTTATAGAGAAGCAAAATAATTCGATTAATTGACGGAGATAGTTATGCCAAGAAATGTAATCAGTGGTTTGATTCAGTGCCACAACCCGATAAATGATGAATCAGTACCGGTAAAAGATATTCAGCAGGCAGCCCTTGATCATCACCTTCCTTTTATTGAAGAGGCGGGCAAAAAAGGCGTGCAAATTCTGTGTTTGCAGGAAATATTCAATGGTCCATACTTTTGTCCCTCTCAAGATGTGCGTTGGTATGACGCTGCTGAAACAGTACCTGGGCCGATGACTGATTTGATGGCAGAGTATGCCAAAAAATATGAAATGGTGATGATTGTGCCTGTCTACGAATATGTTCAGGCTGGGGTTTATTACAACACTGCAGCGGTAATCGACGCAGATGGAACTTATTTAGGTAAATATCGTAAAAAACAAATACCTCATACCAATGGATTTTGGGAGAAGTTTTTCTTCAAACCTGGTGACGCAGAATACCCAGTATTTCAAACCCGTTATGCCAAAATTGGGGTGTACATTTGTTACGACAGACACTTTCCTGAAGGCGCGCGTATTTTGGGATTAAATGGTGCTGAGATTGTTTATAACCCATCCGCTACCGTTGCTGGTTTGTCTCAGCATCTTTGGAAATTAGAGCAACCAGCGCACGCGGTGGCTAACGGCTATTTTATGGGCTGTATAAACCGTGTTGGCACAGAAGCACCTTGGAATATTGGTAAGTTTTATGGCACCAGTTATCACGTTAATCCAAGAGGTGAAATCATTGATGAGGCTTCTGAAGATAATGACGAATTGCTTATTTCGACTCTTGATTTAGAGATGATCGATGAGGTAAGAAAAGTATGGCAATTTTATCGAGATAGACGTCCTGAAACTTACGGAAAACTCACTGAAATATAGCTTGATTTGCTGGATCTAAAGGGGAATGAATTTTATGCAAGGGCATCAATCGAATGAGACATCCTCTTTAGTATCGACTACCCATGAAGTAGGTGAATTTGTTGAATTGAATGTTCAACAGGATGTTAGTAACAGCCCTCTGTATAATCAGGATATCGCACCCACAAAAATAGCCCAACGTACTTGGCACAAAGGCAACGTTGCGGCTTTGTGGGTGGGCATGTCAATATGTGTGCCTACTTATACTTTGGGTGGTGTGTTAACTGCTTACTTTGGTTTGTCGGTAATGGAGGCTCTGTTCACCATACTCATCGCCAACATAATTGTGCTTATCCCCCTAACATTAAATGCCTTTTCTGGTACTAAGTACGGTATCCCTTTTCCTGTATTACTAAGATCTTCATTTGGTCTATATGGCTCAAATGTTCCTTGTCTGATCAGAGCTTTTGTAGCTTGCGGTTGGTTTGGGATTCAGTCCTTGTTTGGTGGCATTGCCTGCCATCTGTTGCTTTCTGCCTTCTTCCCTAGCTGGGCAGCGTTAGGCAGTGCAGGTGAAGTGTACGGATTTTTTATGTTTTGGGCGCTGAATCTGTATGTGGTATTAAAAGGTGCCAATGCCATTAAACAGTTAGAAAATTGGTCTGCTCCATTATTGTTATTAGTGGGTGTTGGGTTGATGTTTTGGGCCTTACCTCAAATTAATTTAACTGAAGTGTTAGCTACAAAAGCCAATCGCCCTGAAGCGGATTCTGCAGTGCCTTATTTAATGGCTGGGATAACCGCTATGGTAGGGTTTTGGGCCACTTTGAGCTTGAATATTCCTGATTTTAGCCGTTACGTCAAATCGCAAAAAGATCAAATTGTGGGTCAAGTTATCGGTTTGCCCCTGACCATGTTTTTCTTTGCATCTTTAGGCGTGATCTTAACCTCTGCTTCTTCTATTTTGGTGGGGGAAACTATCTCCGATCCTATTAACCTGATTGGTAAAATAGACAGCCCTTTATTAGTGGGCATCGCCATGTTGTTAATCATTATTGCCACGTTATCTACCAATAGTGCGGCGAATATTGTCTCTCCTACCAACGACTTCCAAAATGTGGCACCAAAGTTTATTAGTGAAAAACGTGGCGTGTTATTAACTGGCTTGATTGGCCTATTAATGATGAGTTGGGAGCTATTGAAAAAAATGCACTGGGTAGAGTCAGATGTCAGTGTTGAGTCGCTGTATTCTAACTGGCTCTTGGGCTATTCGAGCTTGCTTGGTCCTATCGCTGGGATCATGATCGTGGATTATTTTGTGATCAATAAACAGCAGCTTGATTTGGTCTCTTTGTACCTGCGTGGCGGGAAATATGCCGATGTGAATGTTCAGGGAATGATTGCTTTTGTGGTACCAGTAGCTTTAACACTTTTCGCCTTAATGACAGGGTATATGAATTGGTTTTATGATTATGGTTGGTTTACCGGTTCATTTACGGGAGCGACAATATATTATCTTCTAAAGGCTAACCAACGTCCCAATTTAGGTTAAAATATTTTCAGCAAATTCACTTTTTTGAATTACGAGTCACTATGTCAGATATTCATTCTAAGCTTGCAGTTTTATTGCAAACGACAATCCCCGCTTATTTTTCTGATCTTCAGCAAACCTCTCATTTCATTAAAATGAAAGGTAGGGTTGTTAGCTTAAATTTACCTTTTGTATGCAATAGCCTGCTGGGAACTGACGGGGTCTTTAAATCTGTCTTAGACCGTTTTGCCGAAGAGCATAATGTTGCTATCAAACTGAGCTATAACATTCCTTCAATAAAGGGGCAGAATCCCAAAGTTGTGAAAAATGTGATAGCTGTAGCATCAGGAAAAGGTGGGGTAGGGAAGTCTACTACTTCTATAAATCTTGCTGCAGCTCTGAGTTTAGAAGGCGCCAGAGTGGGTATTTTGGATGCAGATGTATACGGCCCTTCTTTACCTACTCTTCTGGGCACTAAAAACGTACATCCTGAATCACCGGATAACAAAAATATTTACCCAATTATTAGTCATGACTTACAGACTATGTCTATTGGGTATTTGGTAGATGAGGACTCAGCGACAATTTGGCGCGGACCAATGGCCAGCAGAGCATTTCAACAACTGTATAACGAAACATTATGGAATGAGCTGGATTATCTTATTGTCGATATGCCTCCGGGCACAGGGGATATCCAGTTAACATTAGCCCAGAATATGCCAGTAACGGCAGCTGTGATTGTCACAACACCTCAGGATTTAGCCTTGGCTGATGCGATAAAAGGTATTGCTATGTTTAATAAAGTGGATATCAATGTGTTAGGTATAGTAGAGAATATGAGTTACCACATTTGCACCGAATGTGGT
>Ga0209712_10001234_pt1 | contig 21965 bp, 21 predicted proteins | sample ArcOceMetagenome_FD_187443 | JGI IMG/M metagenome (GOLD analysis project Ga0209712, IMG submission 187443) | Marine eukaryotic phytoplankton communities from Arctic Ocean - Arctic Ocean - Greenland ARC118M Metagenome (SPAdes) (version 2) | ecosystem: Environmental > Aquatic > Marine > Oceanic...
TTTCCAAAAAGAGTAATGCAATATCTACTTTTGTTAAATCAAGTGTACGCATAAAAGGAATTGATATTAAAAAGAAATACTCTCCTTTGTTTCCAGGTATTGCAGCATGAGTGATATCGGGAGAATTCACAACTAATATTTTTATTTTTTTATGAAAGTACCCTATTTTTTCTAATAAGTTTTTGAATGCGACACTTATACCATAGTCTGGTTTTGAAATATCCCACTGGAGGACTTGAGCATTTTTAACAAGCCAATACTCACTCATAAAACTCCAAAAGTCTTTCATTGAAGGATAGTTATATTTTGCTTGAACTATTTTTTTTTTGGTATTCACTATATTTTTAACTTGGTTAAGTTTTTCCATTTTGTGTTTTCTTAAGCCATCATCTTTTAAAACTTTTTTAATTGAGGAATAATCAAAGATTGATTGTTCCTTTTCTTCTTGAATTTTCATTTTAGGTTTTATCTTAACTTTACTAACTTCAGTAGATTTTATTGAATTAGACAATTCATTTACACTTTGACCGTAAAGAGAGTTTGTAGATAAAAGGATAATAAATAATATTTTCTTCATTATTTAACCTTCGACTCCTGGCTTAAGTATTGATCTGTAAGTCTTCCCCAATAATACATCTCAGAGAGATCTAAATTTAAATTAAGATAAAACTTAGGATATTTCTCTTGAAAACATGTTGGTCTTTTTTCTGATAGAGAACTAGACATAATAAAACCTCTATCATCTCCTACTTTTACATAGAGCCAACCTTTAGGAGATCTAACCTCTAAGTCTTCAATTACTTTTACAGAATATGCACATTGAATTGTTGTTAAGCTAGAACTCGCTTTACTAGGGTTCTTATGTACATGACCTAAAAAATCTTGGAAATATAATCTTCCCATAACTTTATCTTTGGCGATTAAGTGATCAGAGTTTAAAATGAAGATGAATATAAAGAGAATCCTCATTAAACTTTCCACCTAAATTGAATAGTCTCCCAGTTATGACATTGAGGGCATCTCCAAAAGATTTCATCTGAATCATAACCACACTGTGAACAATAATGTCTTGTAAGTGAATTATGTAAAGAGCTCAATAAGGTCTTAGTTTGGTCTAACGCTTCCTTTTGTTTATTAACTTCAATTAAGAGTTTAATATATTCAACTTTTAGAACATCACTTTGACTTGGATTATTATGCATCCACTTAGAGAGCATTTCAAAAGCATCCTGAACTCTTTTTTCTTCCTTTAATAATCTAATCTGAGACAGCACGATAGAGGGAGATCTTTCCATTTCCATATCACGAAGATCTAAAAAATAATGTTTCAATTCACTTAGCCTCATAACAAAATCTTCTTTACCTTCTTCATTTGTATATTCATCTAAAGAAACAAAAATAAAGGAAGCATACATCGGATGTTCTTTAATTAACTCTGTTAAGAGTCCTTTTCCATCTTCAATTTTATTTTGTACTATATAGAGCTTTAATTTTAAGATTTTTGCAGAGACTGATGGAGCAAATCTAAATGCATCATCTAGATCCTCTGCGCATGATTTAAAGTCACCCTTTTCGAAGTGAAATTTAGCTTTTTCAACAAGAATATGTGAAATGGTTTCAGATTGATTCTCGTGACCAACTTTTGAAAGCATAATTCTATAATTGTAGGCAAGATCCCAATCTCCAACATCTTCATATATACGACATAAAGCTTGGATAACTTCATGTTGATCTCTGTTAATTTTAATTACATCTTTATAAGTTTCAATCGCTTTATCTATAAAACCACCCTTATCAAAATCAATAGCTAATTCTTTTAGTGCTCGTAATCTACTCGACTCGTTTATATTTTCTCTGGCTATTAGCGATCTATGAATACTAATGGCCTTATCAATCTCACCATTAGATCTAAATAAGCCTCCAAGAGCAAAATAGGTATCCAGAGTTTCTCTATTAAGATCAACCGCATTTAGAAATTCTTTAATTGCTAAGTCTTTATTACCTGAGATCAAATACTGAGTAGCATTTAAAAATATTTTTGACTGTGCTTCAAAGATACTATCACGGTACTTTTTAGAAAGTTTTACACCATGCTCTTTTTCGATAATATAATGATAAATAAAGACAATAGTAATTATCACAGCAATAACGGCTAATAAGTGTTCTTTTATAAATGTTAAAATTAATACTGTATCCAAAAGTATTTCCTAATTAAGGGTTAAAAATCATTAAGGGAACAGTATTACTATTTAACTTGTAACCTATATCTTGAACAGATTCTTCAATCCCTTGAATTATTTCAGTAAAACTCAAACTTCTTTTGATTTTAATTACCTTAAGCCCAAACTTTTCTTTAATCTTTAATTCTTTATGAATTGCTCTACCTGCTTTGTAGAGTCCACCAAGTTCATCTACAAGTCCTCTTTCTTTAGCTCCATGTCCTGAAAAAATTTGTCCTTGAGCATATTTTCTAAGTCCTTCGAGTCCACCCACAATTACTTTTTCTCTAACTTTAAAAATATCCATAATAAACTGCTCATGAACATTATCAGTCATTTCAGTAAGAAGCATTCTTTCTTCTTCAGTCATTTTTCTAGCAGCATTTCCAATATCTTTATATTTACCTGCTTTAATAACATCTGGAGATACTTTCGCCCATTTATAGAGGTCTGTTAGATTCATAAAATTCATTATGACTCCAATACTTCCTGTTAAAGCTCCAGCATTAGAATAAATTTTTCTACAAGCGGCTCCAATATAATATCCACCACTCGCTGCTACAGAGCCAAAAGAAGCATAAACTGGTTTAACTTTATCGATTCTTCTAATCTCTTCATAGATTTCTTGAGTTGGTCCAACAGCTCCACCAGGAGAATTAACCCTTATAATAATTGCTTTAAACTTTTTTTCTTTTTCAGCTATTAGTAGTTTTTTTATTGTTTTTCTTGGATCCATAATTACACCATCAACTTCAATAACTGCTATTGGAGAAGCATCATCATCAAAAGCCGCACTTAGTTTAGAAGTACTTTTAAGGTTTGATACTGTATAAAATGCAAACATCAGAAAAATAACAAATAATACTGTTATTAATATAAATATACCTACAATTCCATTTGATCGATCTTTACTCACAATTTCTCTCCACTATTTATTCTTTTTAAATAAATTATTAAACTATTAAATTACTTCAATAGTATAAACAACTTAGCTAGTTTTTAGAAGGTTAATTATTCCTGCCGCCAAAGCATTAAGCTCAAGTACTACGCTAAGTTTAAAAATTAAGAAGCTGTGAAACTAAAGTCATAGCTCAGTTATTCCGACAAATAGAGTCTAAGTGTATTTTTAAGATAATTACACGTTGGCTTTATGCTGGAGAAAATTATGAAGAATATCATTCTATTACTCGCACTCTCTTTAGTTGCAAAGATTAGTTTTGCTAAGACAGTACATCCTTCAATCGATGATGATTTAGATTATAGATATGAATCTGAAGTGAAAGACAGCCAAAGAGGTGTTGCGGCAGCTCCAGAACCAGCGAAGCCAGATGATAAAAAAGAAGTTGAAACAACAGTTGATACAAAAAACGAAGATCAAGAACGTGATGTAGCAAGCGATGAAGAAGTTTTTAACTCGACAAATGAAAATGGAATAAAATACTGGAAATATTAAATAGGAATATAAATGGAAAACTTTATTGAAAAATTTAAAGACCAACTTGGTGGGTTATACAGCTCCCAAGACTCGAAGTATTTTCTTAAAACAGCTTTTAAGATTACTCTAGTTCCCCTTCTTTCCTTTGCAGTAATCTTTTACTCACTCTGGAATGTTTTAGAGCTAAATTATAGTTTCTTCGTTGCAAATGGTTTTGCGGCCGAAGCTGAATTTAAAGAAGTCTTTTTTGATACTGTCTTATTAAATATTAGTGATTTTGTCATTTATTTTGGGATTATAATTGCTGGTATTTTTATGAGTGGTTTATTTGTTTCTCATCTGGCCCTTAGATCTTTTGAATCAATTGAAAACTTTACTTACGATTCAATTGAAGATCCTGACTATGATTTCGACCCTGGAAAAATAAATTCGACGAAAGTAATAAATAGAGGTGCAAAGTTATTTTTTAAATACTTAAGTTTAATCAGAAACGGAGAATCAACAGATAAATTAGATATTCCTGACTCTTTAATAAATATGAAAAGACCAAGAACAGATTGGGTCTTTATCGGGCAATACTTAACGGTTGTTACAATCATTTGTTTAGTTACAAATATCGTGTTTTATACATTTACGAATGAACTCTATCAAGAAATAGTATCAAGTGGTTTGACTCTCCTTGAAGGTAATAAGGTTGTAGTAAAATTTATGCAATTACAAAAAGAGATATTATTTAATATTTATTCAACAGCAATAGTATTAAATGTATTCTTATATGTATCGATTTCAAAATCTATTATAAAATCTATTGATGGTGTAAGCTATGCATTTACAAGAGACTTTTTACAAATTGTTCAAGGTAATCATCAAAAAAGAATTTTCCCAAGATTTAATGATCCTGGAAAAAATGCTGCTACTGCAATAAATGAATACTTAGGTTTAATGTTTGATCAAGAATCAGAGGAAGATATAGAAGTAGAAACAACATTAGATGTAGCACTTCCTCAACAGCTATCCCCCCCAATATTACCAGAAGAGAATGTTCTAGAAATGACAGGACATAATGAGTTCTCAGAAAAGCCAGAAGAACCTTCTGAAGAACTGCCACCTCACTATGTTGAGGAAAAACAGGTAGTAAACGGTGGCGTCGTATTTAACATGACAACACCTAAGGGATATAAAGTTGAAAACCTTGATGAAGGTCATTTGCTCAGGCTCTTAAAAGAATTAGAATTAAAAGATTAATAAAACAAAAAGCCCCTAGTTAAAGAGGCTTTTTTTATATCTATTATTGTAGGTTTGCTATCTCTTCTACTTTTTTGTCTACTGGAACAATTTCAATCTCATTATTCCAAGTATTAAGTTTTTCATATTCGGTTTTTAATTGCCCGCAAGCAGCAAGGATATCATCACCTTTTGTTGCTCTTATGGTACAAGTAAATCCTTTTTTACACATCTGATCCATAAACCATAAAATTCTCTTATTAGTAGGTCTTTTATAGTTACTTCCAGGATATTCATTGAAAGGAATAAGGTTTATTTTTGATTCTTTTTTCTCTAGTAATTTTGCTAGTGCTTCAACATCACTTGGCTGATCATTAAAGCCTTCAATCAATAGGTACTCATAAGTTATTCTTCTATGAGCTTTTAAAGGTATTTCTTTTATTGCTTCAAAGAGTCTATTTAAATCATATACTTTATTAATTGGCATTAACTCTGTACGTGTATCGTTAACAGCAGAGTGTAATGAAATGGCGATATTAACAGGTGGAAAGTCCCCTAGCATTTTAATCTTAGGAACTAGACCTGAAGTAGATAATGTTATTCTTCTTTGACCTAATCCGAATGCTTTATCGCTTAAGAAGTTAATCGTTGCATTTTTAACATTCTCATAATTATGTAGTGGTTCGCCTTGTCCCATATATACAATATTAGTTATTTTTTCTTCTGCGTGAACATTCTCCATAAGCCATAAAGTAATTCCAAGGAACTGCCCGGTTACTTCACCAGCAGTAAGGTGTCTTTTGAAACCTTGCGTACCTGTATGACAAAATGTGCACCCAATTGCACATCCAACTTGAGAAGATATACATTGAGTTAATCTATTTTTTGCTGGAATTAAAACTGTCTCAACCGTTTGCTTATCTTTCATCTGAACAAGAAACTTTCTTGTTCCATCTTTACTTAGAGCATGCCAGATTACTTGTGGAAGATAAAAATCAACATTTTCTTTTATGAATTCACGACATTTTTTAGATACATTTGACCACTGTTCAATATCCACAATTTTCTTTTTGTATAACCAATCAAAAATTTGGGTAGCTGAGAACTTATTGAAACCGTGTTCAACAAGAAACACCTCAAGGCTATCTTGAGTAAAATCAAATATGTTCTTTTGTTTTTCTGTCTTTTTTGTATCCATAAGTCATGGTTTATACACAGCGATGCGCAGTCGGTCAATCGATATGTGTTAGATATAAATTTTACAATTTACTTTGTAGTTAATTAGTTGAAAAGCTTTCCAAAAATGTTCTTTTTGCGGTGTCCACCATCGGGATTCTCGATACTTGTACCATATCTTCTAAAAATCTCTTTAAAGCTTCTAATGTCATTACAAGAGTCTAATCCGATATTATAGTCTTGAGCCGATAGTAAGAAGACTTCTGGAGCTGAAACTTCTTTGCAAATATCTATAGCAAAGTGGCCTAATTGATCTAATGAAGAAAATAGGCAATCGTCACTTACGGCACCTGGCGGTCTATAGTTGTCGTATACTTTCTTTAAAGTTGTTGTTGTCACAACACCTACTTCAGAGAAGAAATGAATAATTTTATAAAATGAAATATTGTTACCAGCTGAGTCTTCACTTTCAACAAATTGATAAAGAATATTTAGATGTAAATTATTTCTCATTCTACTCCTTGTTAAAAGTGTTACTCAAAGTATCCAAAATCAAGAGATATAGAAGCTCCTGGCATTAGCTCTATATCGACTCCAATTGGAGTTGACTTAACTTGTGCATTTATTTCATCTACTGTTTTAAGAAATGCATAGTTCTTTGAAGAAAGAATTGTTGATTTTTTCTTATAGCTTGTAGGGTTATAAATACTAACTCTTCTGATTTCTTCATAGTTTAATTCATATGTATTGGAAGATCTATGCTTCCACATATAATAAAGACCTTCATCAATTTGAACTTTTAAATTATTTAACTTTAGAAATTTAATCATTGTTTCCCAAAAACCAATTTTTTTCATTAAACCGACTTCTGAAAGTTTTTTATTATCGTAAGTAATTATTAAACCTTCTCCTAGTTGTGCTTTCACTATAGGAGTCATAAAATTTATTTTTTCTGTATCAATACTATTCTCAGTAAGAAAAACACTTAATTTTTTAGAGATTTCTTCATCTAGTCCATCGATATCTATAAATACTCTTCCACCATTCATAAAAAGTCTTAGAACATGGTTGAAGTCTTCAAGAGTTAATAGGCTTCCAAAGAAAAAGTGAATTATCTCCTCTTGGTCAAAATCAGGTTTATATCTAAAACTTGAGTGTAAAATTCTATACATCCAGTGGTACTCGCGGTCAAAGTAGTATCTAAGTCCGCCACCATTTAATAAGAACTCTAAGTTTTTTTGCTGAGAAGTATCTCCGACATAAATATTAAAAAAGATTAAAGGGTTAAATGAAGTAACAAGGTCATCTTCATATAAACTATTATCTAAATGAGAAGTAATTAGACTTGAGGATACAATATCCTTAAGTGCTTTTTGAAGAACACCTTTCTTTAGTCCTGGAGAAAGTAAAACTGATGAAGGAAGAAGATCATTAACTAGAATATTAAAAAATGGTTTAAAAAAATCACCATGGTGTTCCCACATGTCATTTGTTCTTGCAAAAATATCTTCAGGAGCTCCACCAAGATGTGCAAACTTTAGAACTCCGGCCCAATTGGCGGGGATTGCTTCAACTGCTGAATCAGTATAAAGATTTTTTATTAATATTGCATAATCAATTTTTAAAGTTTCTTCTAGATGATGATTTTCTTTTAGTTGTTCTATTCTTTCTGGTTCTGTTATTTCTATTTGCTTTAAGTATCTATTAAATCCTTGTTCAAAAGCAATAGACTTATCGTCAAAATAGGACTTATAAAGGCCATTACTTAAATATCCAAAATCTGCACCAAAGACTTCACAATTAAAGCCACTTTGAGTTATGAACTGACCTAAATGATAAGTAAACTTTCTAAAAGATTGAAATGTTCTGGGATCATAGAAAGAAAATAATTTGTTAAGTCTCCCCTCGCTATCAACTATAGATACACCCATTCCCTCTTCACTCATCATAATAGTACGAGCAAGGTATGCCGGAACTCCACCACTAGGTAGAAAAGGTGAAGGTGTTGTGGGTAAAACAATTGTTAATTCACGGCCTAAAGATTTGGCCAAGGTAAATAATCTTTTTAGATCTGCTTCAGGTCTGTACTCGCCAAAGTCAAATTGATCTGGATGTTCAGAGTGTAGTCCCCAGTAAATAGGTACGAAAATAGGAGAACTATCTTGGTATTCTCTTAACTTAGTTTCCCATAAAGAAGGCGAAGTTCTCCAATAAAAGAACCAATTCTCTCCTGGGAACACAGTGTCATATTCCTTAACCTCTGGCGTTGTTAACTGCAAAAATCCTCCATCATCCATGAATTAATAAAGCATAATTCATTAATTACTCATATTCTACTGTTTTATATTTGAACAATTGTTAAATGAGCCTATGTGAGCTATAAAGAACTAATAAGTTAAATTAGAAAAAGGAAGAACGCTATGTGGTATTTCTCAGAAGAGGAAAAACAACTTCAAGATGTATGTCGTGACTTTGCTCAAAAGGAAATCGCACCATACGCTGAACATCATGATACTCATGAAACATTTAATATGGATGCATTCAAAAAAATGGGTGAATTAGGAATCCTAGGGATTACGGCTGATCCTGAGTTTGGTGGAGCTGGTCTTGGGGCCACTGCATCGACAATAGTAATGGAAGAGTTTGGAAAGGTATGTCCTGCACTAACACTTTCATATCTTGCTCACTCAATGCTTTGTGTAAATAATATTGCTGCTAATTGCTCTCATGAACAACAGGCTCAATACCTTCCAAAACTTATCTCTGGTGAACACATTGGAGCTATGGGAATGAGTGAACCTGGTTATGGTTCTGATGCTGTAGGAATGCAGTGTAAGGCCACAGCTGATGGTGATGATTATATTATAAATGGTAACAAGATGTGGATAACAAATGCTCAATACGCAGATGTCGTTTATCTCTACACTAGGACTGGAGAGGGTAGAAAAGACCTAACTACTTTTTTAGTAGATACAAAAAAGACAGATGGATATTCAGTTTCTAAATCTATCCACAAAATGGGTATGCGTGGAAGTCCAACTGGTGAGTTAGCATTTGAGAATGCAAAAGTTCCTAGTGTTAATAGAGTTGGTAACGAAGGTGACTCTGTGTTTCACATGATGAAAAATTTAGAAATAGAAAGGTTAACAATTGCAGGAATTTCTTTAGGTATAGCTCAAGCTTGTGTTGATCAATGTATTAAATATGCAAATGAAAGAGAACAATTCGGAAAAACACTTGGTAACTTTCAACTCATTCAAAAAATGATAGCTGAAATGGCAACTGAAACTGAAATGATGAGAACATTCCTTTATGATTCTTGTAAGCTTTGGGATGAAGGAAAAGTTTCAAATACAAGAGCATCAATGGTAAAGCTTCAGCTTCCAAAAATGGCCACTAAAATTGCTTTAGATGCCATTCAACTTCACGGTGGATATGGTTACTCTAGAGAGTTCCCACTTGAAAGACTTATGCGTGATAATAAGTTGAATGAAATCGGTGCTGGAACAAATGAAGTAATGATAATGATCATTGCAAAGAACTTATTAAAAGCAGCTCAACTCTAATATCAAGCCCTGTACCTAAACAGGGCTTTTTTTATTAACTAATTCTATATCAATTCTTTTACTAAACATTCTATATTTGATTCAATTCCTGTTGAGTCAACTCTATCAAGAACTTCTCTAACTTCTTTTTCACTTAATTGAATCCTTATTTCTGTTTGTGTATTTTCAAATGTGCTAACTTTATCTTGAATCATAGAAGCTAAGTCATCAAATACAGATTTGTCATTTATCATTGGAAATTGAGTTTCTAATCCAAAAGATATTTCATTATTTGTATCAACCTCCTCATCTAAAACAATTAATGCAAGTCCAGCAAGAAAAACTAACGGTCCAGCTTCAGCCCCACCAAAAGCATCTTCTATTACCCAAATCAGTGAACCAGCTCCAGCAGCTGGAATTCCTAAAATAAGTAAAGCTGTTCCACCAATAATACTTGCTGGCATTAATACAACTCCAGCCCGGGCCTTGTTAGTTGTCATATTTATTGATAATAATAATGTTACTGCGATAAATAGTGATTTTAAATCTTTCATATAAACTCCTCATAGTTTTATTGTTAATGGGACAATATGGTTAGGAGTTCAGTTTGAAATTGATATTTATCAAGAATAGATAAAAAAGTATGAGCTTAAAGTCGCTCTATTTTTCACGTAAAGTTAGTGACTTAGACAGCCGCTAGGGCCTAAGTTCTTTCCAAGAAAAACCGATAAAGTACAATGAATATTCTTATAAGTTTTCTATTCATATTTTCAATGAGTAAATCATATTCTTGTGAGCTGGGTGAAGTGGCCGACTTATCTGAACTAGAAAATATTACACCTATAATGATCGAAGTTTTAAAACAACAAATGGATGAAGTAAAAAGACCAAAGCCTCCTAGGTGTCCAAGTTTTGGGGAAATCAAAAATCAAAAGCAAATAGTCTTTAATTTTGAAGGGACTGGTGGGTATTCTCCAAAAGGTTTTTTCCTTGATCAGTTCATCGCAAGATCAGAATTAAAAGGAAAGTGGCAACTAAAAGAGACATGTAAGCTCTTAAAAGTTGAAAAGGAATGTAACGAAATTACAGACGATGACCTGAATGAAACTATAATTGCATTTCCTTTAAGTAGAGAACTAATGATACCATTTCACAGGGATGAACAAAACACTCTATTGTACTTTTCACATAAACATATGAAAGATTCCATGAGATGTTTATCAGGTCTTATTGATCAGTCAAAGAAGAATGGATTGTCTCTCCCTCCAATTAAAGTTATGGGGTATAGTTGGGGCGGAAATACTGCTATGAAGTTTGTAAAAGAATTAAATGATAAATATCCAAACACAAAAATTGATAAGGTTTTCACTGTTGATCCTGTAAGAAAAGGTTTAGGAGTTGTAGGGAATCTCCTTGGATCAAAAAATTCAAATTACTTTAAAAAAGAATCTAATACAAACAAGCATTACAATATTTATCAAAAGACAGATAAAACTTCGATGCTAGTAGGAATAAAAGGAAACTCTGTAAAAGGAGTTGATGAAGAGATCAACTATGTATCTACAACAAGTGAGCACTCTGCTAGCTATGCCCATATAGATGTTCCCGAATCTAAAGCAGCAAAAAGCCTAATGCAAAGTTTTATGGATAATAGTGGTGACTAAGTGGCATCAAAAAAACATATTATCTTAGTCATCCCTTTTATAAAAACTCAAACGATTGAAATAACCTTACATGCTACTGACAAAAATCATTACCGCTATTAATAGCGTTATCAATTAGTACATACTCATTTGCAGCTGAAAAGAAGTTGAAAAGAAAGACACAGTAAAAGCAGAAAAAAAGTAGATAAAGCCGACGAGCTTATTATCAATAGAAGATTTAGACCAAAACGGATCACTATCTAACTTTAGTTTAAACACTAGTATCTCTTAAAATGGAGGGTCAGTAGATAAGCCTTTTTCAGCAGACAGACCTAATATTTCAAACGCTGGAGACACTACAAGTATTGTAGGTATAGCTGAAACTTTAAATGGAAGTGACAGAATTAATAAATGAAACCGTGTAAATTTAGGAACTGGTATTCAAATTCTTGCTCCATTCAATGACTCAATTGACACTAATGACCCAAGAGCGGAAGGAGAATTTAAAGAAAATAGAGGCTTATTAGATATCACTACCCCTTATGCTTCTTACAATCATATGAATATTTTTTTTGGAGTTCAACCAGTTGCAACTGCTGGAGTTACACAATACACGGCAAGTAACCTTATAGATCTTGGTTATCAAAATGACGTAAACTTTGCTTTAAAAACAATATACGCAGTTGGTAAAACGGGATTTTAATTTGGAGCTCTTGCAGTTTATACGAAGTATTTTTATGATGCTGGTACATACACTAATGCCCAAGAAGCTAATCAAGCAGATGTAGTTTGGGGATTCTTACCTCAAGCGGAGTACATTATTAATGATACTTTTAACTTAAGAACTATTATTAGAACAAACTGGTACCAAAATTCTAATTTCGATTAAGACTTCTCTCAACGTCCAATTACATAATCAGTTGGACTTTGAATTTCTGTAAATAGAGATATATTCTTATACCCAAATATTTAGTTTACTCATTCAAACCTTCAAGCAGGTGTAACGAATGGTGGATTCACAGCAAATATAAATATGTTTTAAATAAGACCTTTCAAATAATAGCTTGTCGGAATCATCGGCAAGCTTCCTAAATATGTCTAAAATTCCTACAAATTGAAAAACATAGTCACTTACATATCGTACTATTAAGTACTTACATCTTATTCTTTTGGCATTCAACTTGCTTTATATGTAAGTACTAAAACAATACAAGGGGTGACTATGAAAACAATTATTTCCATTCTAGCTTTAACTTTATTTACTCAAATCTCTTTTGCTCAAGACACGCAAAAAGAAGATATTATAAAAAAAGCCGCTAATGAAATGGCTTGGGGTCTTTACTCTGCGAATGGAAATCAACAGTTACTTGCTGATCAAGTTGAAAGACAAATAAAAGAAAAGATAGCTGATAGACCTGAAAATTCTAAAAAATCAGATAAAGAGATCATCAAAAGAATGATAAAGAAAAAGCAAAAAGAGAATATTGAACATGCAAGTATTGCAAAACAGAATTTAACAAGACTAACAACTTGCCAAGAAGCAGTTGGTGAAGAAGTTACAGAAGCTGGAATCTACGTAGAAAGATATACATCTAACAAACTAGATGAAATTCAAAAAGGTTTAGCAGGGAAAGTAAAACAATATACAGCAGAAACATATGTTCAAGCAAGTCTTATTGGTAGCATGATTGAACACACCTTAAATTACGGGACTTGTATGGAGAAATTAAAAGCTCTTGTTAAACAAGCAAAAAATGTAAAGGTATGTACTGGTGAAGATTCATTTGAGGAATCATCACAACCAAATACTGAATCAGTAGTTAAAGAATAAAAAAAGCCCTCACTAATTCCTGAGGGCCAATTCACTTTTTAATTTTTATCTTTTATTATGGTCTTTCAATTACAGTAGCAATTCCTTGCCCAATACCTATACACATTGTTGCAACGCCTAGTTTGTTATCTCTTCTTTTCATTTCATGAAGTAAACTTCCAACAATTCTAGCTCCACTACATCCAAGAGGATGACCAAGTGCAATCGCTCCACCGTTAACATTAACAATTGAATCAGCTTTTTCTGATAATCCTAAAGCTCCAAGAACAGGAAGTGATTGAGCAGAGAATGCTTCATTAAGTTCCCATAGTTCAATGTCTTCTACTTTTACTCCAGCTTTTTTAAGAGCTTTCTTAGTAGCAGGAACTGGTCCAAATCCCATGATTGAAGGATCACAACCAGCAGTGGCCATGGACTTTACATAACCCATAATTTCAAGCCCAAGCTCTTTTGCTTTATCTTCACTCATCACAAGTAAACAACTAGCTCCATCACTTAATGCAGAAGAGTTACCAGCTGTAACTGTTCCACCAGCTGGATTAAATATTGGTCTTAGTTTTCCAAGATCTTCTAAATTAGCATCCTCTCTTGCAACTTCATCGCGAGTAACCATATACGGAACACCATCAGCATCATGTCCTTGAATAGGAATAATCTCATCAACAAAACGACCTTCTTTTGTCGCAGCGACTGCTTTTTTATGAGAACCAAGAGCAAATTTATCTTGCTCTTCTCGGCTTATTTTATTCATAGTTCCAAGTAACTCTGCTGTAAGCCCCATTGAGCCAGAAGCTTTTGCTGCAACTTTTGAATATCCAGGATTAAAATCCACTCCGTGAGTCATGGCAACGTGACCCATATGCTCAACACCACCAACCATATAAATCTCACCTTCTCCGGCTTGAATTCCTTGAGCGGCCATATGAAGTGCCGTCATTGAACTTCCACAGAGTCTGTTAACAGTTTGAGCTGAAACAGTTTTTGGAATACGAGTGAGTAGTGCTGCGTTTCTTGCAATATTATAACCTTGTTCTAAAGTTTGCTGAACACAGCCCCAAATAACATCTTCTATTTCAGCTGGGTCAACTTTTGGGTTTCTTTCTAGAATTCCATCCATAAGCCTTGCCGATAATTCCTCAGCTCTTACATGCCTAAAAGATCCATTTTTTGAACGTCCCATTGCTGATCTAACTGCATCTACGATTACTGCTCTTTTCATATTTTTATCCTTGTTTTAAAATTCTTAGTTGTTGTAATACTTCTCATTAGCATGCGCCTTAGCTTTAAAACCAGCAGTTGGCTCATACATTTTTCCAAGCTCTAAATATTTACCTGACTTCTCTACAATATTTGCAAGACCTATAGTATCAGCGTATTTCATAGCTCCTGTTCTAAAAGGAGGAAATCCAAGACCTAGTAATAGCCCCATATCAACTTCAATTGGAGATTCAACAATCTTTTCTTCAAGACATCTTGCACATTCAAAAATCATTGGAAGCATCATTCGCTCAACGATCTCTTCGTCAGTTACTTCAACTTTTCTTTTAACAACTTGTGCAATAACAGCGTCTACAGTTGGATCAACCTTTTTCTTTGGTTTACCTTTTCTATCTATTTCATATTTATAGAAACCGGCTCCATTTTTTTGACCAAGTCTTTTTTCTTTATGCATCACCTGAACAATAGTTTCTGTAGTCATTTTCATTCTATCTGGAAAAGCATCCCCGATAATAGTAGCTGCGTGATCACCAGTATCAACACCGACAACATCCATTAAGTATGCTGGACCCATGGGCCATCCAAATTTTTCCATGACTTTATCAATTCTTTGATAATCAACACCATCTTCAATTAATTTATTAAATCCATTAAAGTAAGGAAATAAAACTCTGTTCACTAAGAATCCTGCACAGTCATTTACAACAATTGGAGTCTTCCCCATCTGAAGTGCATACTGAACTGTTTGAGCAATTGCAGCATCACTAGACTTCTCTCCGCGAATAACTTCAACAAGAGGCATTCTATGAACTGGATTAAAAAAGTGCATCCCACAAAAATTTTCAGGACGCTTTAAGTCCTTAGCTAACTGAGTGATTGAAATAGTTGATGTGTTAGAAGCAATAATAGTATCATGAGAAACTTTTGTTTCTAGTTCTTCTAAAACAGCCTTTTTGATTTTTATATTCTCTACAACAGCTTCAACAATAGTATCAACTGATTCAAACTCTCCATAGCTTAATGAAGGTGTAATCATTGAAATTGTTTTGGCCATTTTTTCTGGAGTAAGTCTTCCTCTTTTAACCATATTGTTTAAAAGTTTACTTGCTTCAGATAGACCCAGCTCAAGAGCTGGGTCATTAATATCTTTCATTACAATTGGTGTGCCTTTGCTTGCAGACTGGTAGGCGATTCCGCCTCCCATTATTCCAGCACCTAAAACCGCGGCTTTCTTAGTTTTATTTGTTCCTTTTGTAATTTTCTTAGACACTTTCTTTAAGTATTGATCTCCTAAAAAGACTGAAACTAGATTTTCAGCAGCAGGAGAATGAGCTAAATATGCAAAGGCTTCAGCTTCAACTTGAATTGCTGCATCTCTGTCCATCATGCATGCATCTTGCATAACTTGAACGGCCTTAACTGGAGCTGGATAATTCTTACCGGCAACACCAAAAACAAAACCTTTAGCAGTTTCAAAAGTCATAGCGGCTTCTATTTGATTTAATTTGAGCGGCGATTTTTTTTCTATTTTTCTAGATTTCCAATCGAGTTCTCCATCAATTGCTCTTTTTAAAACTGTTAGAGCTGCTTGTTCTAGTTTCTCAGGAGCAACTACACCATCAACTGCACCAGTCTTTAATGCATCCTCTACTTTATATTGTTTACCTGAAGTGATCCACTCAATCGCATGATCGGCTCCACATAACCTTGGAAGTCTAACTGATCCCCCCCAACCTGGCATAATACCAAGTTTCGTTTCGGGTAAACCAATTTTTGTTCCTGCACTTGCAATTCTATAATCAGTTGTTAAACAAACTTCTAATCCACCACCAAGAGCAAAGCCATTAATTGCTGTAACACTTGGAATATCTAAATCTTCAAAACCATTTAAAGTTGTATTCATTTCAAGAATCCACGCTTTTAGTTCGGCGTTTGATTTTGTAAAATGAGTCATAAACTCTGTAATATCTGCACCAAAAATAAAATGTTCTTTTGAACTTATAAAAAGAAGACCTTTTGCATCACTCGCTTTAATTTTGTCTAAAGCCTGTGGAAGTTCGGCCATCATTAAATTACCAATAAGATTTGCTCCACTGTCTTTAATATTAAAAATACAATGTGCAATACTATCCTTTATTTCAACCTGAATGGATTTTCCATCAAATAACATAAACTCTCCTTAATTATTTTAATTATAACCAGTTAATTATTTATCTAAATGAATAAAATGACAATACGCTGGATGTGAGGGCAAATAGCTCCTATAAACTTACTGAAAGAGTTTTAAAAGAGCTTCGTATGGTTCCTCATAATTACGATCATAAAAGCTCTCCTCCATTTATTTTAAAGTCTTTGCTATAGATAACTTTGTCCAACTTATTAAGTTACAATGTATACAGAAGTAATTGACCGCATTAAACAGACAGCTCAGTGGAGTTTTCGAGCACCAAGTAAGACTTTAGGAAAACCTTTTCCATTCGGGAGTTCGTGATGGCTTGATATTATTTGTGCAACATCTGCTGGCATATTCTTCATTTTATCAAATAGTTCTGCAGTTTTTAATGAGTGATTAAAAAAGTTTAGGTTTGATTCTTTTAAATTCTCTATATCATAGGAAGTCATTGACTCAAGTTTTTCAATATTTTCATCATATTCAATAATTAAAATATCATGAAAGAATGCGGCCATAGAAATTTTCATTTTGGAAGTATGAGTATCCCAAGAAAGTTCTTTCAGAATTATTTGAGAAATCATATTCGTAATCATTGAATGTTCTAAGATTCTCTCATTTTCACCAATAATATTCCCAAGTAATTTCTTGAGATTTTTTATCTATTAATCATTTAAATATTATTTTCTAGAGTTTTTTTTGCGGAATTTAGAAGTTTATCATCAACACCAATGTCTTGAAGTTTATCAAAAACCATTCCTAGTACTTACTGCTCTACTGCTAAATCGGCCTCAACAGTTTTGGGGTTATACTTATATTCTAGACCTTCAAGAAGATTTAAAAAGTGATCATAGAACATTTCTTTTTGATCTCTTGGAATATAGAATTTAGAGATTCCTTTTTCAAGGAATAATTGTATTTTTTTATCATCTATAGGATCTGGCTTTTTTAAATTACAATTGAATAGTTTTCTCAACCTGTATCCATATAAATATCTATCGGCGAGGTTTCAGTATACAAAAGAATTGCTGATGTAATTGGAGTAAACTTTGTAATAATGTCTCATCAAAATCATCTTGTTTATTAAACATATCAATTTTTTTTTTACTTAGAACACCTTCTTTAATTGGCTTTTAGACAAGACAGTTATCAACATGTATTTCTTGATAGGTACTATAATCTTTCATTTTCTTAAGTGTTAATGAGCTTAGTAAAATTGTTGGAATCGAAATATTTTTTCTGTTAAGCCCAGTTAAGATATCAACACCATTAAATGAACCTTGGTTATAGTCGACAAGGAGTAACTTTACGTCCTCATACTCACTTTCTAAATAACTCACTATGTCTTCTGAGTCCTAGAATGGTATTACTTCAAAAATTCTAACACACGAGTCTATAATACTTACGAGTAAGTCATTAAGTTTTATATCTGATTCAAAAATAACAATTTGTTTCATAAGTATTTATTCTAACTAATTTTGATAAAAAATAAACATACGGTAACTTGCGCTTCGCAACACGCTATACTTTATTAGTCGTAATTGGTATAACTATCGCCATATTGTAAGGAGAAAGTTATGAATGAACTTCAAGTTGAATTAAGAAATTCTGTTAAGAAATTTTGCCTCGATAAAATTGAGCCGCATATGGAGCATGATGATGCTAACTCTAATTTTAGAATGGATATATTTAATCAATTAGGACAATTAGGATTAACAGGGGTGACACTTCCTGAAGAGCACGGTGGAGCTGAACTTGGTTACCAAGATCTTTGTGTTGTCTTAGAAGAAGTTGCTAAATATTCTGTTTCTTACGCAGTTACTGTTGCTGTATCTACAATGGTTCAATCAATACTTAATCAATTTGGAAACGATAAACAAAAGAAAAAATATCTTCCAGCCCTTACAAGTGGAGAAGAGATAGGAGCATTTTGTTTATCAGAATCACATTCTGGTAGTGATGCTGCCAGTTTAAAAACCACTGCTAAAAAAGTTGAAGGTGGATATAAGCTAAATGGTTCAAAAATGTGGATCACTTCAGGTGGTATCGCAAAAACATATATTGTTATGGCAAGAACTGGAGTCGCAGGGCCCAAAGGAATATCAGCTTTTATTTTAAGAGATGGAGCTGAAGGTTTCACTTACGGAAAGAAAGAAGTAAAAATGGGATGGAAAATAAGCCCTACTCGAGAATTAGTATTTGATAATGTTTTTATACCAGATGCAGATCTTTTAATCGAAGAAGGAAAAGGCTTCACAGTTGCTATGAGTGCTCTTGATAGAGGTAGAATAACAATTGGTGCTATTGCTGTTGGTTTATCACAACGTGCACTTGATGAAGCAGTAAAATACTCACTTGAAAGACAACAATTCAATCAGCCTATTTTTGAGTTTCAAGGTTTACAGTGGATGATGGCAGATATGGCGACTGAAATTGTAGCTTCAAGACTTTTAGTAGAAAAAGCCGCTGAAAACTTTGATAATGGAAAAATAGATCCAAAACTCGCTTCAATGGCAAAGATGAAAGCTACTGATACAGCGATGAGTGTGAGTACTGATTCAGTTCAAATCCACGGTGGTGTTGGCTATACAGCTGAGTATCCAGTAGAGAGATTAATGAGAGATGCAAAAGTTCTTCAAATTGTAGAAGGAACCAATCAAGTACAAAAAATTGTAATCGCGAGATCACTTAAAAAGGAATACATATAAAATGAAATTTAAATATCATACAAATATTAATCCAACTGACAGTTTATTCTCGACAGATTCTCTAAATTCTTTTCTTAGATTATTTAAAGAAACTATTAATGATGAAAAGATTGGTTTCTTTCACTTAACTGATGATCAGAATCATTTAGAAAAATCAAAAGAAATTTATTCTAAACATAAAGATAAAAAGTATTTTGTTCAGATTGGAATTGGTGGATCAGCTCTTGGGCCTCAGATGTTAATTGATGCTCTAGGTAAAGATTCAAGTACTCAATTTATATATTTAGATAATACCGACGCAGACTATGTGTATGATGAAATGGCTAAAATAAATCCAAAAGAAACTTTATTTTATGTTGTATCCAAATCAGGTAGTACTGCAGAAACGATGGCATCTTTTGCTATTTGTCGTCAAGCCCTTATAGAGTCTGGTGTATCTGAATCCGAATTTAAAAATTATTTTGTTTTTTGTACGGATCCAGTAAAGAGTGATCTAAGAGATCTAGCTATTGATCAAGGTTTTGATGCTCTTGATATTCCCTCTAATATTGGTGGACGTTTTTCAGTATTAACTGCTGTTGGTTTGCTACCAGCTTTATTTGCAGGAATTGATATTGATAAATTATTTGAGGGAGCAAACTCAATTAAAGAAAACTTAATGTCAGATGATTTAGACGTAAATGAATTAACAAAAGCAGCTGCTCAAATTTCACATTTACTTGTTAGACAGGGAATAAATCAAACTATACTTATGCCCTATTCATCTAAGCTTAAAAGCTTTTCAAACTGGTTTGTACAGCTTTGGGGAGAGAGTCTTGGTAAGTATAGTCAGGAATTAAAGCAGCATATAGGCCTAACTCCAATACCAGCATACGGTGCAACAGATCAACACTCTCAAATGCAGTTATTCATGGAAGGGGTAAATGATAAGCTATTATTTTTAATTGAAGTAAAAAATAAAAGCCATGACTATAAGTTAGACAATACTATTGGGAAAAGCTCAGCTTCTAAATTAAACGGTTATACAATTAATCAATTAATTGAAGCTCAACTTTATGGAACAATAGAAGCTCTTAAAGAAAGAGAGAGAAATGTAATACATATTACAATTGATAATAATGATGAATATAATATGGGAAGAATGGTATTATTCTTTGAAAGTCTGACTGCAATAATGGGTCATTACCTTAGAATTAATCCATTTAATCAGCCTGGAGTTGAATTAGGTAAAAAATATGCATTTGAGTATCTAAGTAAATTGCAAGAATAGCCGATAAGGTATTTATAACTTAATTAATTTTAGTAACATATTGATAAAATTAGTATTTTATATAAAATAAACTCATAACTTCTGGAGATGAATAAATGAGTGATGATAATGCAACATTAGTAATTACAGACATTAAAGCGGCCTTAGCTGCTGCTGACAAAGAAGCGGAGTTAAAACCTGCTTGTTTATTAGTTGTTGGTGGAGACCTCAATGGTACTATCTTTGATCTAGATGACGGTGATACAATTGTTGGCAGAAACCCAGATTGTACTATTCCTCTTGAATTTCAAGGTATCTCTAGACAACATTTCAAAATAACTGTCCATAATGATATCGCAAATGTAACTGACATGGGTTCTAGTAATGGAACTTTTGTAAATAATCAAAAGATTGAAGGTTCACCTGAACTTATTAAGGGTGATCATATAAAGATTGGAAGTGTGGCCCTTAAATTTTTACCTAAAGGTGATACAGAAAGACTTACTTACGACAAACTTCAAGAAGACGCTAATACAGATGGCTTAACAAAGTGTTATAACAAAATGTATTTTAATAAAAAATTAGATTTAGAAGTAAAAAAATCAAAAGTTACCGGGCAACCTCTATCTTTAATTATTTTTGATCTAGACCATTTTAAACATCTTAATGATAACTATGGCCATGACGCTGGTGATTATGTTTTAGCTGAAAAAGCAAATATTCTAAGGGACAACGGGATCCGTAAAGGCGATACTTTTGCTAGATACGGTGGAGAAGAATTTGTTGTACTACTTCCTAATACAAATTTAAAACAAGCTTTTGAAATTGCCGAAAGATTAAGAAAATTAGTTTTTGAGCATGAATTTATATATGATGGTAAGAGATTACCAGTTGCTGCTTCAATTGGTGTGGCTGATTATCGTCAAGGCGTTAATACAGGAACGGACCTTTTCAAAAGAGCAGATTCAGCTGTATTTAAATCAAAAGATGGTGGAAGAAATCAAGTTAGTTTTTATAAGGGATGAAAGAAGTAAGCTCTGAAGAATCTGCGAATCAAATCCATTTATTACCAGAACATATTATTGACCAGATTAAGGCTGGTGAAGTAATTGAACGACCAGCAACTCTACTCAAAGAGTTGCTAGAGAACTCAATAGACGCCGGCTCAACTAAAATATCGATACAAATTATAAATTACGGACTCGACTTAATCGCCGTCGAGGATAATGGTAAGGGGATTAATTTCGAAGAACTCCCCCTAGCTTTTTGTAGACATGCTACAAGTAAACTCTCTCAATTTGAAGACCTCTATCATTTATTTACTTATGGTTTCCGCGGTGAAGCACTTGCAAGCATGTCTAGTGTCAGTAAGGTTACATGCACATCAAATAAACATCAATCACCAGCTGGAACAATTAAGTTTAATGGTGGAGAGATGATATCTCACATTCAAGACAGTAGCTCTAAAACAAGTTCTGGAACTCAAATATATGTGAAAGACTTATTCTATAACACTCCAGTTAGAATGAAATTTATGCAGTCTCAAA
>Ga0209712_10001235_pt1 | contig 21964 bp, 14 predicted proteins | sample ArcOceMetagenome_FD_187443 | JGI IMG/M metagenome (GOLD analysis project Ga0209712, IMG submission 187443) | Marine eukaryotic phytoplankton communities from Arctic Ocean - Arctic Ocean - Greenland ARC118M Metagenome (SPAdes) (version 2) | ecosystem: Environmental > Aquatic > Marine > Oceanic...
GAAACTCACCAGTAAAATATCCAATACTCCCCGCGATAACAAATCCAGGTAGTAAACCAAACCCAAGAATAGTCGCTAACCATTTTTTATCTATTGCAATCGCTTGTAGAGGCTTAGAAAAGGCAAAAACTAAACAAATGATTACCCCCAACGTCCCGGCTATAGGGGCTGATTGAAATACATTAGCCGCATCGCCATCTTTGGTAACACGTAAAAAAGCTGCAATGGCAGCACCTAGAATAATGCCCCCTTTAAATACATTAGGGACAATTTTAATTATCTTAGCCCCAAACCCAGTCACTCCCAACACAATTAAAATGAATGCGAAATTCAATGAGAGAGCTGTCATAGCTTGAAACTGCGAAGTATGGTCCCCTATATAAGCGGGGGCGGTAATAAACGCAACGACAAAAGGTATGGCAGGTGTCAGCCAACCTGGCGCATAAGGGTCACCAAAAAACATCCAGGAAAAAGAAATAAGCATGCTATGAAACATTGCCATTGTCACCGCTTCTTCAAAATTCAATCCCAATAAAGCCATGAAGTATGGCACTAAGGCCAGTCCTGTAGCCCCAGCTACTGCAAATCCTTGTAACATATCAGACAATGAAAAGCGCAAATGAACTAAGGGGATCCGCATAGTAAAGGGGCCCCATTTAATACCAGGTTGAACTTCTCCGTCAGGTCTAGTTTTTAGCATATGGTTATCTCGGTATTAGACTAAAATTAAAAACATGCACACTTATTAGCATGTAGCCACTTTACTGCTTTCTTATGGTTGATTATTCAATTGCAGAAAATATGATTACATCATTTTTAACATAAAAAGACCAAATATTTTACATCTCTAAGACCGTCTATCATAAATAATGATAAACAGCTTTACAGTCTTAAAATGGTGATGCTCTTTGAATAAGGAGAAAACATTGATATAGATGGCTGAGACAATAGTTTTTAAGATCAAGTTAAGGAAGAGGGGGAATCTTTAGTGTTTATTCTAGTTTTCTATTAACAGCATCCCATGATGATAAGAACGTGTAACAGTTACATCTTTTATATCTGAACTTATGTATCACATATTTTCTTTTAGAGGCTGAAGATATATTTCAAAAATTTGATACTTTTATATTAGTGTTAATAGCTGTCGAGATACTTATAAACATTCGACTGTATCTTGGTTCGAATGTTATCTCACTAAAATCAGTGGTTACTAAAGCTCTGATGACATTAACACAAGAGGTCATAGAGCTAGAGCTTGTAAAAATTAAAACAATGATCAGTTTTGGATTAATTTACCTTCAATAAATACTTTATAAAAGTATCATTTCTCACCGCCTTGTCATAAGAGCGGTGTTCATAAGAACAATTAAACTACCCAAAATTAAATCATTCTTTCGTTCCAGATGTTACCAAAATGGTTTAGCTTTCGGGTGCACAAGCTTCAGGGTGAGCTTTCAAACTAAGCTCCAAGAGTTCTTTGTGTGCATCTGTCATGTGCTGCGCCAGTTCATGTATGTCAGGCATCAGTTTTTGACATGAGATTAAACCAAAGTCGAGCCAGCCGTTATAACTCTGCAATGTAATATTCAATCCCATACCGTGATAGGGGATCGAGACTGGAAAGGTACTGATCTGTTTGGCGCCAGCAAAGTAAAGTGTAATGTTGGGTCCAGGAACGTTGGAGATCAGTACGTTGGCAAACGGCGGAACGGAATTTGCGACTCTGGTTCGAGTCAATGTTGAGGCAATGCTACTCATCAACCAAGGGGCACCGAGTGAGGGGAAGTCAGTGGGCATTATAGCTTTTACATCAGACATCAGTGTTTTAGTATGGGATGAGGAAGCATTGATTGCCTGAAGCCGCTTCAGTGGGTCTTTGATGTTAGTCGCAAGACTCATTCGGGCTATGGATACTTGGTTGCTCAGTTCCATATTGCCTTCAGGTCGTACACTGACTGGAATAGCAGCCAACAACGGTTCTTCAGTACAAAATCCCTCATCCTTGAAATAGCGATTCATACCTTCTCCAGAGATGGCCATAACAACATCATTAAGACTAACATTATTGAGTTTAGATATTTTTTTACTATCTGCATATGGAATCGAAAAACGTGCGAAACTTCTTTGATTAGTGATGGTTGCGTTGAGCGGTGTTTTAGGCGCAAGCCAGTTCATCCGCGGAGCATTGCCTCCTTCCTGAGTTTTTGTCGGTTTGAGCATATCAAAGGCTTTGAGTGTTAGCTTTGGCAAGTTTTTGGTCAATTTAATGGATTGGCTAACGTTATGCATCACCCCTGATGCCGTAAGTTCAGCAATACCATAATTGTCGCCTCTGGCTGTTTCTCTGCGCCGCTTGCGTTTGTTTGCTTCACGAGGTATTGCAGACACGTCCATAATGGCTTCCATTAGTACTTGTCCACCCATACCGTCGAGTGCTGCATGATGCATTTTAGAGTAGAGTCCCACATAGCGAGTGCCCTTAGGTAAGTCCGAGGGTACAGGTAAACCATCGAGTATGTGCATCTCCCACAAAGGGCGGCTTCTGTCGAGCAAGCTAGAATGCAATCGAGCGACCAATTTATCCACTGTAGCTCGCGTTGCGGGAGGCGGTACAATAACGTGTCGAATGTGATAGTCAATATCGAGAGCCTCGTCCATAACCCAAATAGGGTTGGCGATATCAAATGGCATATTAATAAGTTTGCGTTGAAAAATAGGCGCCATGTGCATGCGATTTTGAATGTGGGTGCGCACATCCTGCATAAAATCACCTGAGTAATCTGCAGGCAGCTCTAATATGCTTAGGCCACCAACATGCATCGGAGTTTCAGGTGATTCTAAGTGTAAAAAGGCCGCATCTAGGCCGCTAAGGTGATCCATTGAATTTCCTTCAGGTTGTTGAAAAACGTTTTGAAATGGGCGATGTCTTGTCGAACTCGTCTCATACCTCAATGCCAACAATGCCAACAATGCCAACAATGACCAAGCCTGTATTCATTTAATATGAATAATATTTGACATGACTTGGTTAACCTCATTTCAGTATGAAGTGAGGAAGTTTGTTCACTAGCGAATTTAAAATACCGTTAATTTTTGTTTAAAGCAACGGTCAAATATGTAAGTAATACAACCACACAACATAAGAAGTATACTTTTTGTGTTGTGTGGTTGGTATTTAGTCCGAATAGGCATAATGAAAGTGCGAAGAAACTACTGAAGGTTCCTCTTAACCAAGTGTGAGGCAAACAGCCAGTGGTTAAGGCAAAGCTTTCGAGATACTTAAATACCCATAAGTTACCTATAGTTGCTCAATGACAAACAAATAAATATCTACACTAAAAAACACTCTGACTATTCTGCCAGTATGGTTTTTTGACCGCTATTAGCTATGAATTAGTAGACTGATTAACGATGATTACCTAACCTCAATCAAGATCTCATTACGGCGCCACATGGGCAACGTTAAAGGTCCATTATAGCCAGCTTTTACCGGCTCACTGATTGCCTCGTAGCCATTTTCAGTAATCCAAGTGGTCAGATTAATTGTGTATTTTTCTACGTTACTGTCACTCAATGTACCGCTAAATTGAATAGTCGCGACTTTATAATTTTTCAGCTCACTCACATATACTTCCGGGTTGGAAGGTTTAGGTGTGGTGGCTAATGTAAAGTCTTTTGGCATAACAAATGACATCATCGAATTGTCGGCGCTGTCATTCATAAACACTGGTGCAGTCATCGATATTTCCACACCTTTTATGGCGTCTTTCTTATCTTTATTTTTATCGTTAATAATGACGGGAGCCGTCATAGAAATTTGAGTGGACCCTTTATTTTCACCCGTAATGTAGCTAAACAATTTCCTAAAAGCACTATTACCACTTTCCCTAGACATACTGGTGGAAACCAGCACCATTGATTCGTAGTTACGCACTTCAATTAGTTGAGCCTGGTCGGATTTCAGGAGGATATAAGGCGCAGTTTCTACATCGCTTTGACCCACAACTGAACACCCAGTCACAAATATTGATGTCAATATTGATAATATAAATTTCACTATAACCCCGCCCATTATATTTCTATTGCAAATTTATTTTTGTGTCGCGCATCTATAAGATATAAACAGGTTACAAACCTTATTTACTGTCTAAATCATATATTTTAAAACAAATAGCTTAAAAAGCGTAGAGTAATCCAAAAAAACCATTAACCGCAACGCTTCCGTCCACAATTGGACTACTTTTCACATCACTAGGTAGAGATTGCCAGCGTAAATTTGCCACCATATTCCATTGCTTGTTTATTTGATAATATCCGCCCAACGTGACCCCTAGCGGAAGCACACTGCCAACTTCGTATTGAGAGTATACAGAATTGTTTTGCTCGTCTGCATCGACACCAAAATAATAATCAGCAGACAAATATTCCAATTCTGCTCCAAGGTTAATCATTCACTTACGTTTTGCGTGAACAGGACCAAAGTTCAGCTTATCAAGGTATGATCTCGAGGGTTTTGAGAAGTTGACGTTAGCTACGATTTAATAATTTCAATCTTAATTTTGAAAACATTTACCCAGCACTTTTTAGTCTTACATTTCAGCTGTTAGTCGATTGCTTGGAGGAAAATCAGCGATTATTAAAAATAATTGCTGAAGTTTATTTATATTAATAGCGGAAAAGCGACAGTTATTGCTCTTTAGCAATAGACGTTAAGAATAAATATAAGTTGTGAGGATTTCATGAAATTACGTAACATAATTTTTGGCTTTTTTTTGACGGTCGCTTTGTCGCCGTTAGCACAAGCGCAAAGCTTTACTAACTATGATGTAGGCTTTCCTGAAACTGTTAAAATGATGTATCACATTCCGGTGTCGATGCGAGATGGGGTTGAATTAGCGACCGATGTCTATCTTCCAAATCAATCTGGAAAATATCCAACACTTTTGATTCGAGATATATATACCAACGGTTCTGCGGTGGGACGACAGAAGTATGCAAAATTCGCAACATCTAATGGGTATGCCCTTGTTTTTCAGTCTGTTCGTGGGCGATATGATTCAGATGGACAATGGTACCCGTATTTTCAAGAAATAAATGATGGCGATGACACGCTCAGTTGGATTGCAGAGCAAACATGGTCTGATGGTAAAGTGGGTATGTTTGGTTCTTCTTATTTAGCTTCAGTTCAGTGGCTTGCTGCAGTTAATCGTAATCCGGCATTAGTGGCGATAGCGCCAGCTGTAAGTCCAGGAAATTATTACCGTGACGTCGCGTATCCTGGAGGTGCTTTTTCGTTACTGTCTCGCGCTAGCTGGGGAATAGGTCTCGTTGGTAGTAAAACCAACATGTCGTTCCCTATTGATTGGGTTAAAGAGATTGAGCATCTACCGCTTAATACATTAGCAAAAAACTTGGGTTTCAGTGTAAAACATTATCAAGATTGGCTTGAACACCCATCGGATGATGCTTATTGGAAACCATTAAATTTGGAAGCGCGCGCCAATGAAATGGCCGTACCTGCTATGAACATTGGTGGATGGTATGATGTGTTCTTACGCAGCACTATCGGTAGCTATAAAACAATGACCGAGGAGGCAGCAACTGAAACAGCAAGAAAAGGCCAACGTCTTATTATTGGTCCATGGCCACATGGATGGAACCAGAAAACTAAAGTTGGGGATATGGAACTTGGCGATAATTCTCTTATAGATGCTCCAAGTATGTTGCTTGAGTGGTTTAATTATTGGATGAAAGGTGATGTTAAACCTGAAGGTTTAAAATTAGGTGAATCCCCCGTAAAAATCTATGTAATGGGCGAAAATATATGGCGAGATGAGAACGAATGGCCCTTGGCGAGAACTGAATACAGACCATTTTATATTCATGCAGACAGCACTCTTTCTGAAAAGGCTCCCGCAGTTAAGTCCGCAAGTATTAAATATGATTATGACCCTGCGGATCCAGTGCCAACGATAGGCGGAAATATTATGTCGCCAAAGTTACGCGGTCCTTTCGATCAAAAGCCACTAGATGGACGAAAAGATATATTGAGATTTGTGACTGAACCATTTTCCCACGCTACTGAAATTACCGGTCCGATTAGCGCTGAAATTTATGCCTCAAGTAGTGCGCCGGATACAGACTTTATGGCGAAGTTAATTATTGTTAAACCGGATGGAAGTGCCTTAAATCTTGTTGATGGTGTGATACGCGCTCGTTATCGGGAAGGTTTTGATAAATCTAAGCTGATTGAGCCAGGTAAGGTCTACAAATATGATATCGACATGTGGGCAACCAGTTATAATGTATCATCAGGGGACCGTATCCGAATTGATATTACTAGTAGTAATTTTCCGCGGTTAGCTAGAAACTTAAATACGGGCGCTGATTTTGCGAAAACATCTAAAATGAAAATCGCGAATCAGACGATTCATATGAGTAAGAAATATCCTTCAAAAATAGTCTTGCCAATCGTTCCCAAGATGAGTGCTAAATAGAACGTTTTTGTGATGTGGTCTTTAGAATCACTCACACTCTTCAATTTAGTGTCCGTGATTGGAGAAATTTTAGAGCGGATAGAAAACGCTAGTGTGAAGTATTTGAGAGCGCCGCTAGTTTTGCTCGCCAGCTGTATGATTCATGTTAGCGACGCAAGCTTAGTCAAAAAAGGGAACACCATGCCAGAGAAACTGGAAGCGGAATGAAGGGCATGCGAATATCTAAAGTTAATCTTTAATAAACCCCACAACGTAACGGAATTGACAAATATAGTTTTCCCTTGAGGTCAGAATCGTCAACTAAGACTAGACATGAGCCATGAGTATAACTGAATGGTATTGTCGAATACATTACTGACCATAGTAGCTTGTAAGACGCTCGGAAATGTAGATAAAGTTAAAAGCAAATATCGAAATTGAGCTATATATCTGGTTAAATGACAAACTTCGTATGTCGCGTTATGAATGTGTTGCTAACCCTGTAAGGTTCTACTGCTAATACATATGACTTCACAGGCCTTATACTGACTTGCACCGTTATTCTGCGGCTTGATCAGGTTAGCGTGTTCGGTACTCAATGTGAGTCCTCCAAGTCGTTCCCCCATATCGCCTGTACTTTTTTGAAGTACCAATAATGCGGCTGTTTCAGCCGAGGCCCTATTTTTGCGAACCACTTCTTTTATTAGCGCTTTGTTTTCGTCTTTGAGGCACTTTACATAGGTCTCGAGGATTATGCCTTAATGTTGTCTATTACCCGCGGCGAAATCCGCTTTCCATCGCTTAACATGGTGGGTAAACACATCTTGCTCACAGCAATATTCTGCAATGGTATTATCCATCAATCCAGCACTGGTGATAACCAATTCTAACCTCATTTCTAATGTCCAATCCTGAGGGCGTTTCTCTTTACTCATCGTGTCAACAGGCTCCCATATTAATTCAGATTTTGCTGCTTGTGTTATCCAACTATTCAATGCAGACATACTGACACTCAATTTGTCTGCATTGCGTTCCGATGTAACATTCTACCCTCGGTTAAGGGTTTTTCGACCGCTTATATCTTAAAGGAATATAAAAATTTTTCGCTCATAGTTTACTGCCTCCCCTAAATATTAGAGGCGACATCTAGTCTGATACAGGAAGCTCGGGAGTAACGGACCTGTGCACAATGAGAGGTTTATTGGCTAACTTTTTAATATCTTTGACTTCTACACTTAGTTTTTCACTTCCCATAAAATTCACTTCTATCGTGATGGGTTGTAAACTTGGTAACGTGAAATATACAGGCCTAGCGCTTTGCGCATTATATCCACCACCCGTTGACACTATCCTTGAGCCGAGTATGTGACCGTTAGCATCATAGAACTTCACGACAGCTCCTTGTTGGGTATAGTTTCCTTGGTTGTCTAGTATAAGAACAGAAATAGTTTTAGCCCTTGCTGTTTCATTCATTTCATTTCTAAAAACAAAATGTCCGCCCGTAGCACCGTAACCATTAGTGACTGACAAATCTAGATCGCCGTCATTATCATAATCAATCCACTCTACTCCATGATCACCGGCTGAGGTTAATTCTGGATAACGGTTATCTGCTTCAAAGTTGGTGCCGGTATTCCGGTAAAGCTTACTAAATGGCTCTGACTGGCCCTTGATCTTTTGATAACCCACAACCATTAAATCAAGATAACCATCATTGTTATAATCTCCCCATGCAGCAGCAACTGAAAGATCAGGAGCAACTACGCCCATTGCTTTAGCTACCTCTTCAAAACTGCCATCCCCGTTGTTTTTATAAAGCAGGTTTCTTCCATAGGTTGTTACATACAAGTCAATATAACCATCATTATTATAATCCCCTAGCGCACAACCTACACCACCTTCAGAGTAGAGTCGCTGAGTTTGATCCATTCCAAGTTCAGGTGCGATATCAACAAATTTGTCCATATCGTTTCTAGCAACAGTGTCGCTGTCCCCAGATTGATTAGCTAAGAAAAAGTCCAAATCACCATCATTATCTATATCAAACCAGCAGGTCCCTACAGTTCGTCTCGAGTCATAAACGCCTGATGCATAACCAAGTGGTTTGAACATGCCATTCTCATTTTTTAACAGCTGATTAGCGCCAGAACGATTGGCAGCATAAAGATCTGAATCACCATCGTTGTCATAATCAATCCAGTTGGACTGACGACTTATGCGGCCAGGTATCGATAATCCAATTGATTCTGCAACTTCCACGAACTTCTTTCCGTCATCGTTTCGATAGACATAGGACCGACTAGGTGTTGGCATTTCATTAGAGCCACCTAATATATCCAAGTCACCATCTTTGTCGTAATCTCCCCATGATACACCACGTATTTGATCACCCTTAAGTGGAAGGCCTAATTCCTTACCAACACTTACAAAAAGGCCATCATCATTGCGATAAAGACGGACTTCTCCGCCCTTTATCGAGACTAATAAATCTAGATCACCGTCTTTGTCATAATCGGCCCACGCATTGGAAACTGAGCCTGCTGTATTAAAAGTCTTTGTTTGAATTGAGGTGAACTTGGTCGTTGATGCAAAAGAACCTACACTAGCAACCGCACATAATACTGCGATTGTCTGTATCCTAAAAAATGTATTTCTTATCATTTTATTTTTCCTAAGTATCAGCATAACTTATAGGCAAGCTTCGTAGTCGTTAAGCTTTATTCGTTGGAAAAAAGCGAAGCAGTCATGTGTGATTAGTTGTTGAACGTACTTACTCTCCCTGACTTTATTATGCACATAGCCAAGTTAAGTAAAATAAATCTGGAGGTATTTCTGTAGTAATTACCTCTTTTGTGTGACAAAAAGTAACTAAAGATGGATAGAATTCGTTAAGCCAATCCCATCCATCTCACTAATCGACTAGAAGCTCTACCAAGCGTAAGACGTTCGCACGTACCAACTTCCACCTGTAAATCCATAAGGGGAATAGGTATCGTAATAACCTGTTCCAAAGGAGTTGGTAGTACGTTCTTTAGGGTAGGTGTTAAAAATATTGTTTGCACCTGCGAAGAACTCAAGGCCACTCTCCATTTGATAACCTGCTTCTAGGTTTACAATCCATTTAGATTCATTTTTAGTATCTAATGCTTGTGATCTGCGTATCACAGTCCACTCACCAAAGCGAATTGTCCGAGCATTTACTACCCAACCATTCATGCGATAATTAGCTGAAAAGCTAGCTTTAGAATCTGGAACCGCATCGGTATAAGTACCCAAACGAGTGCGGTCAAATTGCTCTATTTTCGAACCATCAGCTAGTACCAGACTGGATAATTCTTCTGGATTATCGTCCACACTAATAACATCAACCTTGTTGTAGTTATACGCACCGCTTAACGTGAGGTCACCAATACTGACTTCTGGTGTCCACGTGGCTACTATATCAACACCTTCACTTCGTGTGTCTATGGCATTGGTAAAATAGTTTACTGCACCTAATGAAGCGTCAAATCCGGCTCCATCAAGGAGTACAGAAATTTCGTCACCAATAGTACCGTCAGAAGAAGATAAACGGGTGTCGCCTCGATTAAATTGAGAAGACTGTGCAATGCGGTCATCTACATCAATTTGATAAACATCAACGGTAAACGACATGTTTTTTACTGGAGTGTAGCTAATGCCGGCGCTAAAATTCACGGATGTTTCGGGAGTCAGTGGATCTGCTCCTAAAGCTAATGCTGCCAGATCAGTCGGTGGTAAAGTTTGACGTAGCACGATAGTTTCAGCAACACCGTCATTATCCAAATCGGTAAATTGCCCACGACTACCACGGAAACCTAATTGTTGAATACTCGGTGCTCTAAACCCTGTACTTATAGATGACCTTACTGCCAGTGAATCATTAATTTCATAACGTGCGTTTAACTTACCTAATACTTCCTCGCCAGCAGAATCATTAAAATCTTCGTAACGTAATGCGCCGGCCAAAAAGAATTTATCAGACACGTCCCATGCCAAATCGATATAAGCATTTATATTATTGCGAGAGACATCATTTTCGGCTTCAGGCCCAAAACCAGGAAATCCTTGAGCTCCAGGGGATAGCCCATTATTACCATCGGCGTAGCTAAGAGGTTCTCCTTTCACAATTTCAAAAGACTCTTTTCGAAATTGCATGCCAAAAGAAACTTGTAACTCACTGTTATCTAGCGAAACAGCGCGTGTCGCGTCAAACTGAGCAATCATCTCATCCGCATTCATTTCGCCTAGGAAAAACGAAGTAGGGCTTGTTGCACCTAAACTAGCGTTTAAACCGCTGGTGTTATACCAGCTAGTTTCATTGCTGCCATAGCTCACTGAAAAATCCCAGTCAAAATCAAAGTTACTTCCTTTAATACCGGTAACTACGTCAGTATCGTCTTCTTTTATTTGTTCTTCAGGACGAAAGCCGCGCGGAAAAATTTCTTCTATATTTCGGGGATCATAAGAACGTCGATAAGTAAAGGTAAGGTCAGAGCTGCGGTTTGCGTAGGTTGCAAACGTATAAAACTCAAGGTTTCTGATGCTAGTCCCAGCGTTTAAGCCAAAAACACTGGTTTGTTGCGGGAAGTTACCGAAGTTTTTGGTTATTTGACGATCAACAGATGCTTCTCTAGGATCCCAACTACCATCTTCAAGTGGTAGAAATAAGTTTAGACCCCCCTCTTCTGGTAGCGCTAATGTGCGAGCTCGATTGGATATTTTACTTTCTTTAAAATCATAAGATAAATTAATGAATCCATCTTTTCCGAGTGCGAAACCTTTGTTTATGCCGACACTGAGGTTTTCACCATCACCGCGATCAAAATTTTCTCCGGTACTTATAACAGCTCTGCCACCCTCAGCTTCATCTTTCAGTATAATGTTGATTACCCCAGCAATGGCGTCCGAGCCGTATTGGGCTGATGCACCATCTCGCAGAACTTCAATACGTTTTATCGCAGATGAGGGGATCATATTTAAGTCAACACCAGCAGAGCCACTGAACAAGCCTGTGCTAGTATTGATTAGCGCCGTCTTATGACGTCTTTTACCATTAACTAAAACAAGCGTTTGATCTGGATTTAAACCCCGTAGGCCAGCTGAGGCAATAAATGTTCCAGTGCCTCCACCAGAGCGTTGAGGCAAATTGAGCGATGGAACAAGGAATCGCAATGATTCGAATAGTCCCGTTTGTCCTTGTTGTTCAAGTTGCTCACTGGTAAAAACATCGATGGGTGTAGGGCTTTCGATAACTGTTCTAGGATTACCCCGCACCCCCGTTACCACAATATTTTCAAGTTCACTAACTTTGGCTTCATTTGCGGGGGATAACTCACTTTCCTGAGCGATCGCAGAAGTCGTTGCCATAATTGATGCGATAACACCATAAGTGCTAGTTTTTACTTTACCCATTAGTCTAGTTTTTTTCATATTCTCTGCTCTCTGTTAGTCTTTGGAAGCACTCGTTTCATCGTTGCTAATCCAACATAAGTTGTGGAACTCGAGTAAATGGTCCTTTCGGGACCAGACTCGATAAGCAAAGCGATGAAATCAGTTTCAACTGAAAAGTGACCTCGTAGTGTGTTTTTGGTTATTGAGGCCAAAAGTGCTTGAGAAAATTAAAGTTAAGTTAGCTGCCTGCACAACGTTACCTAACACATCTCCGGCAGATTTTTCGGGTATGTCAAAATACACGGTCGTTATTTTTAACTTATCAGAACGTCCATGTCTAAAGTGTGCGCTGACTTGTTAACGAGCAATGTAAGTACAACAAAGTTTAATACCTTTCGAATCAACATTTTTCCAACTTCAGGTTGAGCTACAGCGAAAATTGGCTGTAGCTCAATCTACATATACAGAGAATTGAAAAAGAAAAATCCTCTACTTTTTTTAATTATAACTAGGAATAATGTGATTAAAGTGTAAGTTAAATTGATGGTGAAGCTGAAATTTAACAACTTTGGAAATGACAAAGTGTGCAAGTATGCAAATCGCTAAATTCCAACTACTGCGCAGGCACCCATATATCTATTACAGCTAAATTCAGATATTAAAACGTAGTGAATTCGTTGTTTACACTGCGTTTAAAGGGTTGTTGAATATTAATAGTGTTGAAGTTCAATCACTCAAAATCCAGCATATTTGTCGCGCATTTTCGTTAAGCGCTCATGTTAAATTATAGTCTTGGGAGCCTATAGCAATAATTTTAGTTTCATTCTTGTCAATCATGTTAGATGTGCCCATCAAAAAACTACTTATTTAATTTTTACAGTTTTGATAGACGTTAGTTTTGCTCAGAAATCAAGGAACGATAGTTACACTGTTGATTTATGCAATTCAATATCATGAATGGGTGTTTCTTAGCTTACGGTTATTGATTGTAATCTTTCCGACCTAGAAGTACGGTAGTTAACGAGTGTGATGATTACGATAATGGCAATGCCCAAAATGTTAATATAAAGATGTGGTACCAACATAGTAAAACCAGCAACTAATAATAAACCACGAGCGGCTAATGGCAGTTTGGTCGCTAACCGTCCTTCAATAGTGCCTGCAAAAGCAATGATTAAACCAATCGTTAAGATAACCGCAATAATAAAATCAATATTTTGGCCTTCCATCCAGATCAAGCCGGAGAATGCCATCATGATTGGAATAATAAAAAAACCTTGAGCAAGTTTAAAAGCTTGAACTGCAGACTTCATAGGAGATGTATTGGCAATACCTGCAGCGGCAAAAGCAGCTAAAGCAATCGGAGGCGTTACGTTCGACGTTTGAGATAACCAAAATACGATCATGTGTGCAGCTAATAAACCGACGCCTAATTCAGTTAAGCTTGGAACAGCCACAATTGACAATACGATATATGCAGCAGTTACAGGTAATCCCATACCTAAAACAACGGCAGCAATTGCGATAAGCCCCAGTACCGACCATAAATAGCCGCCAGAAAGAGCCATTAAAAATTGAGTGAATTGTAGGCCAATACCAGTTTGACCTACTACGCCAACAACGATGCCTGCGGTACCACAAGCAACCGAAATAGGTAACGCAAGTAACGCACCCTCTTTCATACCTGCAAAAAAAACTTTAATAGTAATGCGGCTTTGTTTCCTGCACATTGCGGCAACTAATATCGCGACACAGCCAGATATACCTACCAATATAGGTGAGTAACTCATTAATAGCAGACTGGTAATCAAAATTAATGGTACTAGAAAGTGCCATCCGTTTTTTAGTACCACAGATATTTTTTCAGTGACCTCCATACCTTGTAAACCTAGCTTACAAGCCATTAAATGCACATATAGTAAGGTACAGGTAAAATATAATATGGCTGGCACAATAGAGGCTAATAAAATTTCACTGTATGGAATACCGGTAAATTGCGCCATAACAAATGCGCCGGCGCCCATAACTGGTGGCATAATTTGCCCACCTGTTGATGCAGCCGCTTCAATACCGGCTGCTTGCTCGGGTTTATAGCCAAGATTTTTCATCATAGGGATTGTTAATGCCCCCGTCGTGACTGTATTGGCGATTGCTGAGCCTGAAATAGAACCTAATGCGGCGGAAGCAATTACACTGGCTTTAGCTGGACCGCCTCTGTATTTTCCGGCAATAGAAAAAGAAGCGTCAATAAAAAATTTCCCTGCACCAGTAACCTGTAAAAAAGCGCCGAATAATACAAAAATAAATACTATGCCTGCTGCAATTGCAAGCGGAGCGCCGTAAACACCGTTGGTTGAAAATACGTGGAATCGTACAATCTCTTCTATTGAGAAACCTCTACTCGCAACGACTGAAGGCAAGACGTTACCAAAGATGGCGTAAAGTAAAAATAGCGCAGCAATGAACACCATCATGATACCGACAGTGCGACGTGTAGCTTCAAGGAGTGCGACTATGATAATTAAACCAGACCACTGATCATGTATAGTTAACCCATCGAGTAAAAAAGAAATATCATCGTAATCAAAGGAAATAATATGATATGAAGCCCATGCGATAGCTATAATAAACGTTATGTCTATACAACGACTGAACAGATATAGTGATTTGGGTTGCTGGGATTTAATTAATGGGATAGTTAAAAAGACTAAAATTAGTACCCAACTTAAATGAATAGGTCTAAAAACAGGTGCAGATAAATCAGCGGTTATACCCTGCCAAATTTGGAGTATAGACAATGCTATTGCTGCAAGTGCAGCAACGAAAACGATTTTGTCTGTTATCCAATTACTCGTAATTGTTGGATCCATTGTGGGGTTCTCCGAACTTAGTCTTGATGACTGCCAACTCACTCATTATTGTATTTCGACTTTGGGTTTATGCTTGATTGCAGCGGTTTGAAACTTACTTTTGCTCTCTTAAATATTTTAATGAGCCTAGATGTAAATCGATTCCGTCTAGCTTGTCCATATTTTCAAGGGTTGTATATTTAGTGACGCCAATAACTTGATTGATTTTATTCATATTCTCAAATGCAACCTTTGTCATTTGGTAAGCAAGGTCTGTATCAAGATTTTTGTTTACTATAAGAATGTTCCATACGGCTGGTGCTATAAAAGCGTTAACGCTTTTATAGCTGCCTGCTGGTACTTCAATTGCTTGGTACGAAGTATTGTTATCAGAAACAGTTTTCAGCTCTTCTGCTGTAAACGATAAAATACGTATCTCATGAGTGAATGCTAATTCAGTGATTGCTCCGACGCCTATGCTGCCAACGATTACACCCGCATCAATTTGACCGGCAGAAATGGCATTGGTTGTTGCTGTGTAATTTAGAGATTGAGCATCAATATCTTTGTCAGTTATACCTAAAGCTGAAAGAATATTAGTTGAACTAACACGTGTACCAGAGCCAGGCGCACCTAGTGAAATACGTTTGCCTTTTAAGTCTTGGATAGAGTGTATATCTGAATCTGCTGATACGATAAATTGAACTACATTCGGGTATAAAGCAAATAAAACGGAGACATCCATTTTTTGTGGGAAAGGTTTAACACCCTTGTGTGCTTGCAAAACTACATTTCCCATGGCAATACCTGCCAGTTGCTTTTTGGTAGCAACTTTAATGGTATTTTCTACCGATGCAGCCGTTACTTCTGCTCGCATATCAAAGTCATTAATATTTTCGCTCCAAACCTTAGCCAACATGCCTCCAAGTGGATAATAGGTACCACTTTGACTGCCTGTACCAATAGTGTAAGTTTCAGCCATTGCATTAAATGTGACTAAATACGTTAACCCTAGAAGCCAGTTTCTCAAATTATTACTCATCGTATTAAACTTACCTCAAAATGTTTATTTTCCAATTTTACATCACTTCTCTATTATCTGATTGGGTTGTCAGTAATTATTGCGCTTACCAAGCGTAAGACGAACGTAAATACCAACTTCCTCCAGTAAAGCCATACGAAGAGTAAGTGTCATAAAAGTTAGTACCTAAAGAATTGGTTATGCGTTCTTTTGGATAGATGTTAAAAATGTTGATCGCGCCAGCAAAAAGCGTTGGTCCATTTTCTAGCCTATAACCGGCTTCCATGTTAACAATCCATTTTGCTTTGTTTTCTTTATCAAGTGCCTCAGAAGTGCCTACGACTGTCCAGTTACCAAAGCGAGTTGCTCGAGCATTTACTAACCATTTCTCGAATCCGTAGTTAGCAGAAATAATCATTTTTGAGTCTGGTACCGCATCGGTATAGGTGCCTAAACGCTCTCTATCGAACTGCTCTACTTGATAGCCATCGGCTAGTACTAGGCCCGATAATTCATCTGGGTTGTCGACCATATTAACAACATTAACTTTATTATAATTGTAGGCGCTGCTTAGGGTTAGATTGCCAATATCTATTTTTGGTGTCCAAGTGGCGACTATATCAACGCCGCGACTTCGTGTATCGATGGCATTTGTAAAATAATTTACAGCGCCTAGTGAAGCGTCAAAGCCAGCATCATCAAGGAGGACAGAGATTTCGTCACCAATAGTACTGCCCGACAATGACAGACGTGTATCACCTCGATTGAATTGAGAAGATTGCGCAATGCGGTTATCGACATCAATCTGATAAACATCAAGAGTAAATAATGTGTTTTTTGCCGGGGTGTAGCTAATGCCCGCGCTAAAATTGACGGATGTTTCTGGAGTTAGAAGGTCTGCTCCTAACGCTAAAGCCGCGAGATCTGTTGTAGGTAAAGTTTGGCGTAACACAATAGTTTCGACAATACCGTCATTATCCAAATCGGTAAATTGCCCGCGACTACCGCGGAAGCCTAATTGTTGAATACTCGGTGCTCGAAAGCCGGTACTCACTGACGTTCTAAATGCAACGCTTTCGCTGATCTCATAGCGTATATTTAATTTCCAAAGCATCTCATCACCCGCTGAGTCATTAAAATCCTCATATCGCAGTGCACCGGCTAAGAAGAGTTTTTCAGATATATCCCATGCTAAATCTAGGTAAGCATTGATATTGTGGCGAGAAATGTCACTTTGTGCTTCTGGGGCAAAACCTGGAAATCCTTGAGCACCTGGGTCAAAACCATTATTTCCATCGGTATAACTTAGCAGTTCACCTTTGCGAATTTCGAACCCTTCGCGTCGATATTGCATACCAAATGAGATCTGAAGGTCGCTGTTATTTATCTCAATGGGTCGGGTGGAATCCAGCTGAATAATCATTTCGTCTGCATTCATATTACCCAGAAAAAATGATGTAGGACTAGCAGCGCCAAGACTGGCATTTAGGCCGCTTGTGTTATACCAAGAGGTGTCGTTGAAACCGTAGCTAACCGAAAAGTCCCAATCAAAATCCATACTGGTACCTTTAATACCTGCCACCAGTTCGAAGTCATCTTCTTTTATTTGCTCCTCTGGACGAAACCCTTGAGGGAAAATGTCGATAATATTGCGTGTATCATCAGGAAGGCGGTAGGTAAATGTCAGATCCGAAGCGCGACGTGCGTAAGTAGCGAATCCATAAAGATGTACCTCCTTTATATTGTTCTGGGCGTTGATAGCAAATACATTTGTTGTTTGTGGGAAACTGCCAAAATTTTTGGTCACTTGACGATCTATGCTGGCTTCTCTGGGGTCAGAGTTGCCATCGTCTAAAAGTGAAAAAAGGTTTCGGCCACCGTCTTTCGGCAATGCCAGTGTGTGGGCACGGTTAGATAATTTACTTTCTTTAAAATCATAGGAGAGATTGATAAACCCATCTTCACCAAGTGCGAGGCCTTTGGTTATTACAATATTAAAATTCTCGCCGTCACCTCGATCAAAGTTTTCGCTGGCACTAACGACGGCTTCACCACCTTTGGATTCATCTTTCAAAATAATATTGACTACCCCTGCGATGGCATCGGATCCATATTGGGCCGATGCACCATCTCGCAGAACCTCGATGCGTTTTATTGCGGAAGAAGGGAGCATATTTAAGTCGACTCCAGCAGAACCGCTAAACAAGCCTGTGCTGGTATTAATTAGAGCGGTCTTATGGCGCCTTTTCCCATTAACCAAAACGAGAGTTTGATCTGGATTTAAACCTCGTAGGCCAGCGGATGCAATAAATGTACCGGTTCCACCGCCAGAGCGTTGAGGAAAATTAAGCGATGGAACAAGGAATCGCAATGATTCGAACAGTCCCTTTTGTCCTTGTTGCTCAAGTTGCTCACTGGTAAAAACATCAATGGGTATTGGACTTTTGATAAGTGTTCTAGGATTACCCCGCACCCCTGTTACAACGATATTTTCAAGTTCACTTTCTTGAGTGACTAACGAAGAAGCGGCCACCTCAGATACGATAGCTCCAGAAGTGCTCACTTTTACTTTCACTGCTAATATTGTCTTTTCAATATACTCTGCTTTTCGAGAGCCATTTATAGCACACGGGGTATCGACGCTTGATTCAATAAAAATTGCAGAATTTGGGGAAATTGTCCCTTTGAGTCCCGTCTTGGCGAGTAAAGCGATAAGACCGGCTTTAACTGAAAAGTGACCTCGTAGTGTGTTTGTTGTCATTGAGGCCACAAGTACTTGAGGAAAAATTAACGCTAAGTTAGTTGTTTGCGCAAAACTTCTTAACCCATCTCCGGCAGCTTTTTCGGGTATGTCAAAATAAACCGTCGTTATCTTTTGTCCTGTCGAATCATTCGTCTCTAAAGCGAACGCAGACTTGCTAAGGAGCAATGTAAATACAACAAAGTTTAATATCTTTCGAATCAACGTTTTTCCAATTTCAGGCTTAACAAAACAACTTTTAGAACGAAGCACTCGCAGTAAATAATTGGTTACAGTTCAAACTACCCATATAGATTAATGAAAAATAAAAATCCTCTACTTTTTTTCAAAATAACTAGAAATAGTCTGATCGAGAACATGTTTAGCTGTTTGGGTTAGTGATGTAGTAGTACCCTCCGTTCATTTTTTTCACTTTCAAACCCAGATTTAATTCTAAAGTAGTAAAAACAGTTTCCAGATTATCTATGGGATAGAATCCACCCACCTTAATTGATCGGATTGATTCATCTGCAATAACAATATTCAGACTGGTATAGCGTGATAATTCTGCTATGACTTCGGATAACGGCTCATCATCAAAAGATAAGTAACCTTTTATCCAGTATAGTTTTTTTGTAAGGATTTCATCACTTTTTTGCTCTACGGATTCGACCTCAACATCATCAAATACAACGTTATTACCCGCACCAACAATGACTTCGTTTCTGCTTCGATGTCCAGTTTGGTATGTGTGGGGGGCCTCATCTATATTTTCTTTTGCCCTGACTCTTACTGTTCCATGAGATATTAAAACATTGACCAAGTTGCCATCAAGGCGTACTGAAAAATTAGTACCTAAGGCTCGAATATCCCCAGTTCCTGCTTTAACAGTGAAAGGCCTACTCTTGTCGGGGGCAACGCCAAAATTAGCTTCACCTTGAAAAAGTGTAATGTTCCGTTTATCCCGACTATAAGTTACTTCAATAATACTGTTAGTGTTTAGTAATACCTCTGAGCCATCAGTGAGTATTATGTTTTTTTGCTCTCCTATTTTTGTGAAATACTGGCCATTTTTTTTGGTATTTTCTAGCATACCTTGTAAATAGAAAAGCAACGGAATTGCCAAAACTAATGTTGCTAATGCGGCTGTTTTATAAGTAATTTGAGCAAGTTGAAGGCCAAGAAAATCACGTTTTTTCAATTTTTTGATTGATTCTTCTTGAATTGAGCTACGCTTTCCGACTTCTGACATTTTGTCCCATAATTGTGCAAGTCGCTTTAACTGCTTTTCATGTGTTGGGCTTATTGCTAACCAAGTATTCAACTCAGATCTTTCTGCAGTCGTAAGTTCATCGCGCTCTATGCGAGCAATCCATTCGCTTGCTTCGCTTTTGATTCTCTCAATATCATTTGGAAAATTAACTACTTGAGTCATTCCTATTTACTCTTTCTATAATTCATATTTGGTTCGATATCACTAAGTTTAGGGGAAAATCATCCTATTTGTTGCTGTTTAGTAATATAATCGTCACAGCGCTCTAACCCTTTTGCGATATGTTTCTCTGTAGTACTAACAGCTATATTCAATTGAAGCGCAATATCTTTGATTCTAATCCCTTCTAGTAACCTTAACCTTGTTACCTCTTGACATTGCTTTGGCAACGAACTTAAGGCCTCTAGTAATAACACTTTTTCTTGTTGCTCAGATAAAAGGGCAAAAGCATCTTGCTCTTTACTAATGAGTAATGACTCACCAGAATCCTCTATATATTCAGTTATTCGTGTAGACATTTTGCTATTTTCACGAATCGCTAAATTTTTAGTCGTTTTAAATAAATACAACTTAGGAAACTTAATTTGGTTTTTTTTATCCGCGACAAAGGTTCTTACGAAAGCTTCTTGAAGAATATCTTCTAATTCGTATTCTTTTTTGACGTATCGCCTTACCATATTAGCCAAGGACGATTTACACTCTGAAAAAACCGAGAGAATAGATTTTTTACCTAACATGTCTTCTTGCATTTCTAATCCTCGCTGTTTTTACATGACTAAAGATTAGCCAATAAAAATGTAACTCCCGGTATTTAAAACTTTGGGAGGGTAATGTCCTGTTAAAGTGTGACAAAACGTCACAGAAAAAATAGTAATTAATACGGTAAATGTCGAAATTTCTGAGCCCTTTATTGCGTCTTTTTTCACTTCATTTTTATCGTTAATAATGACGGGAGCCGTCATAGAAATTTGATTAGACCCTTTATTTTCACCCGTAATGTAGCTAAACAATTTCCTAAAAGCACTATTACCACTTTCCCTAGACATACTGGTGGAAACCAGCACCATTGATTCGTAGTTACGCACTTCAATTAGTTGAGCCTGGTCGGATTTCAGGAGGATATAAGGCGCAGTTTCTACATCGCTTTGACCCACAACTGAACACCCAGTCACAAAAATGGTTGCAAATATTGATACTGCTAATTTCACTTTAAATCCTTAAATTAACTTATTGTGTAATAATCGGTTTTAAGCACCAAATATTCAACCAAAAAAGTAGAACAATCGGTATGATCTTGATTGTATAATTTATACGCAATTTTTTGAATAAAGTTCTACGTTTAAAGGTTTCGCAAGGATTTTTTTAATCCTCCGATGACTTTTGAATAAGCCGTGTTATTGGTGTTAGTGTTAGGGTAAGTCAAATCTGTACTTCAATAGATTAAAAGAACTTACTAAATATCAGACGAGCTCCCAGGCTAGTGTCATCTTCAACTAACGGACTGTTAGTAATTGCGGAAGCATACCAAGTATAGTCAAGTGATAATTGGGTAAAACCACCTAAAAAAATTGGTGTGGCTACTGAGAAACCAAGGGTAGTATTGAGGGCTGACTGACCTTGATATTGAGATGTTAATGCATTAGTTTCGTTTACTTTTACGCCGTAATAATAATCAACATGATGACTGTCTAAATAGCTCAAACTAAGGCTTGGCTCAAAAAATAATGGACCTTTACTAAACACTCGAGATACATTTGCTTTAGCTTCAAAACCTTTTGACCTGCCAAACACATCGAACATGCTTGAAATGCCAACTTTCCAGTCTTCCTTTTCATAATCAAGGCCAAGCCCTAAATCCACAGAGAGCTTTCTTTCATTCATATTTTCGAAGATAAAGCTGTCAGAGTCGTCAAAACCTTGAAACCGAGGAGCGAGTTGCAAAGTCACGCTAATATCTGAAAATTGCAAAGCATCATAACTAACGAATGGTCCCAAAACTCTAAAATCATCACCACGGTAACCGATGATGGGCAAAGGGATCACACGGTAATCATAGCCTTTGTAAATTTCTTGGGTGACGCTTAAACCAAAACCATACAAAAACCCTTTGGGCTCAATACGCTCACGAGCATCGCCTCTATTTTCGTTTGCTAAGACACTAGCACTTAGCAATGCCGCGGCTCCTAATAAAGT
>Ga0209712_10001237_pt1 | contig 21956 bp, 22 predicted proteins | sample ArcOceMetagenome_FD_187443 | JGI IMG/M metagenome (GOLD analysis project Ga0209712, IMG submission 187443) | Marine eukaryotic phytoplankton communities from Arctic Ocean - Arctic Ocean - Greenland ARC118M Metagenome (SPAdes) (version 2) | ecosystem: Environmental > Aquatic > Marine > Oceanic...
TACAGCTGTAATTAGTACTACTAGTAGGCAAGGTGCAATTTTGGAAATCGTTGTTTGACATCATTTTCAAATTTGATGGAAATACGAACTGAAGCGTCTGTGTATTGTATGAAGAATTGCGAAATCAGGTCAACATCCTTCATGTAGAAATGGTTTATCGACCCTTGAAGGTCAAGAAGGCAACGTGAGTCAAGAAGGCAGCGTGAGACAAAGTGAGACAACGTCAATACTGTACTTTACAACAAGCAACATAACACCAATTCGAGGGGGGATTAGAAGAGCCTTCATAACAAAAGGATAACTAGTCAATTTCTGAAAAGACATAGCCGTCGTAAGTGATCGGATTATCAATTCGAATGTTTAAGACAGAGTAGTCGTCGTAAGTGATCGAGTTATCGAGAGACGCCTAATTGCTCATTTGCTGTAGTAAACCGTACAATTACCTACTTATATCTTATGGATAAGTACGACTCATTCGAGCTCATTCGAACTCATTCACAACCCCTACTGGATATGGATACGACTCATTTGAACTCATTTGCACTCTTCACACAAATAAAGCCATTAGCCATTACAACAAACACAAATTCTGAACAGTCAAGCACAGTACTTTGATCTTGAAGATATATCTGCCGAGCTGCAATTGCCTTCATGGGGAACTGGTGCAGCCGCAACGGCGACGTGGGAACAGTAAAAAAATGAATTCGCAATCATGTCCAGAAACAAAGAGAACTCTTTCCTGATTCTTTTCTTCTTTATCTTTTGTATAAATAAATACAGGTTGTCAGTTGTTGTCGGTTCTCGGACGTCGGACGTCGGACCATCTGCTCGTCTCATTCCTAAACGACAACAACACATCATCTACTACGGTAGCTAGTATTGTAGACATCAGACATCAGGCAACAAGAAACAAGACGACTCAACATTCCCGTTCGGATTGACGCTTCGCCCAGTCCATACCTTGCTTGCGCACTTGTCTCCACAAACACGCAATACAAAAAGATACTCAGATGAACCACACACAATCGATTATTATTAATTAAAACCAAAAGATAAGGCTAAAATTGAAAATGAGTCAAAGCAGAAATGATCGCAAGAGAGATCGGCAACAAAGCCATTCTCACAACAACAACAACAATGAAGAATCAAAATTATCCTCCCCATCACCACCAAGAGAATCTTCACGAATGAACGAGGACAGAGAAAGAGAAAGAAACAATGGAAATGGAAACGGAAATAGAAATCGCTCAAATCGCTCACGTCGGAATAATGATAGACATGGAGGACCAAGGGATTCAAACCATTCGCATTCATATTCGCACTCGCATTCTCACAGTCGCGGGTCTTTACTAGCTACAAGGCAACAGCCTCCTGTTCGGCAAGATTCCTTTGGTGCTGTACAGGAATGCATACACGAACCATCGGGGTCAGGACCGCAAAAGAGTGTGGAAGGTTGGGTAGTGATTGTTACCGGATGTCACGAAGAAGCTCAGGAGGAAGGTAAGGCACACATGATGGCAAATGGCACTGGAAGATCCTTGGCAAAATGATATGCAAATTCAAGCACGATCCTTCCCTGGCTTGGACACGTCCAAACACCTGTCTCTGGATTTGCTTTCGAAATTGGACTCACAATTCTCTTTCTTTGTGTGGCGATTTTGTTAGACATCAGCGACTCCTTCTCAGAATTCGGCCAGGTCAAAAGTATCCATGTCAATCTAGATCGTCGGACTGGTTTTTGCAAAGGGTATGCACTAGTTGAATACAAGAGTAAATCTCAAGCACAGGATGCAATCAATGCACTTCACGGGACGGAATTGTTGGGGAAAACTGTTCATGTTGATTGGGCTTTTGTAGCTTCTGCTGCTGATGGGTTTGAGAATCGAAACAGGAAACAGATAAAGAGGAGATAGTATGATGGAAAATTGATGATGAATGACACTTTGAATTTTTGGGCTCGCTGCTGTTGGAAAAGATGCAGCACTGGCAACAGGCAGCAGTGTCTTGGGACGTTTTGGCTTCTACCTTGTTACTGTAGATGTGGGTATCCAGTAATTTCCTCATAAAGAAGCGTAAAACAATCGCCTATGAAGTTACTCTAATTGAATTACATTTGTAACTTACCTCACACTTCTCTCATCTGCGAATTTGGTTTCAAGTTGATTGAGAGGGGAAAGTACCCACTGAAAGCGTGTCGCGTACGTATAGACACTGCCTCAAAGCTTGCATCTAGTAACCAAGTGACACAGCATGTGAACTTTAAAATGAACCACGAAGATGGATTCTTCAATTTCCGGATGCTTCACGAAGACTTTCTCTACCTGGGACTACCTGTACCTGGTCCCTGGTACCTGGTAGGTACCATGGTCCATTATGGTACCTTTTTTCCCCAATAGTCTAGACTAATGGAAGTTTTCTGGAGCGTTTTTTTTTAAATTCTAGTACCGTAGGTGATGTCAAGGCTTTTTAGAATTTTCGTACTGCTGACGTCTACTCATAGGTTTTGGGAGATGGACTGACGAGATTCAATTGATTCATTGCAGCCAATCAAAAATGTAAAGAGCCCCGTCCCGTCTGTCATCGCCCGTGGTCGCACGTCATTGCCCTCCAATTGTTTTTCTTCCTCTCCGCCAAGAATTTCAATTCTGGTCTTCTCACTCTTCATCTTCACCTTCTTTTCCAAGAGGTAAGTAAGACCCATCTTGATGAAGTGTTTCAAGTCCCAGCCAGGTTTCCAATGCAGAAGATTACTACCTCCACCGCAACATGTGCTGCATCCACAGCTCTAACTTGAGGATCTTTTATTTGGAAATCATGGCAGGAACACTGTTGACGCGCAACATTAAACATTTGTTCTATTTCATCATTTTTCTCACTAACATCTTCTTCAAAATTCAAAGAAATTCACTGAGACTACATATACTTTGGAATAAACATGTCTCTCGAATCTAAGCTCGCAAATTTGACCCTTGGTGATGCAGCATCCGTTGTTGACACCATCAAGGCTGACGGAGTTGAGAAGTCCGGTTTCGCATCTAATATCTCTGGTCTTATCGCTAAATGCGGTTCAAAGGACGAAGCCGAGGCTCTTGCAGCATTTGCTACTGTTAAGGCTGTTGCCGAGGGCGCCGTCGAGGCAGAGGCTTTCAATGCACAGTGTCTCTCTACCATTATTGGACAAGCAACATCCAAGAGCCCAGCAGTAAAGACTGCTGCTGCTGAAACCGCTATTGCTATCTGTAAGAACATCACCCCTTTCGCAATGAAATCTCTTCTTCCAGGAATCTTCGCACAGCTCCCTGTTGAGATTAAGTGGCCCGCTCGTGAGCTCGCTTTGCAGTGCGTTTCCGTTTTCCACGAGAAGGCACCCAAACAGCTCGGAAATGCACTTCCCGAGATTGTTCCTGAGGTTACCGCTTGTATGTGGGACACCAAGAAGCAGGTTAAGGTTGCTGCTACCGACGCAATGAAGACTGCGTGTGAAGTTATTGGAAACAGAGATATTGAACACATGACTGGTAAGATTATTACTGCTATTACCAAGCCCAAGGAGGTTCCTGAGATCATGCACCAGATGGCTGGAGTAACCTTCGTACAGAGTGTAGAGTGCCCTGCTCTTGCCATGGTTGTACCACTTCTTCTTCGTGGACTTCGCGAGAAGACCACTGCTACCAAGCGTCAGTCTGCTGTCATTATTGACAACATGAGTAAGCTCGTTGACAACCCTCTTGATGCTGCTCCTTTCCTTCCTTTGTTGCTTCCCGCTCTTGAGACCAACGCTGAGGCCATTGCCGATCCCGAGGCTCGTGACGTTACCGCCAATGCTGTACTTCAGCTCAAGAGACTCAAGGGTCTTGCTGACAAACAGGCTTCTGTACGTGGAGATACTTCCAAGATTGTTGGTTTGTTGAAGAATTCTTTCGGAGCTGATGATTCCAATGCTAACCTCAATACAATTTTTGAGCATGCTGCTATTATCGCAACTGCCATGATGGATCTCAAATTCATGGAGGATTCCCAGTGGAAGAAGAATATTGTTCCTCTATTCAAGAGTTATTTTGATGCTGCTAAGAGTGAAGCTGCTATTGAGAAGGTTCGCGCAGATGCTGAGAGTCTTCTTGAGGTTCCCGAAGAGGATGATGATGAGGATGACGCAGAGGAGTTGTGTAACTGCACATTCACTCTTGCATACGGAACCAAGATTCTTCTTCACAATACCAAGATGAAGTTGAAGCGTGGAAAGCGTTACGGTCTTCTCGGAGGAAACGATTCTGGAAAGACTACTCTCATGAGATCTATTGCGCAGAACCAGGTTGAAGGATTCCCTGATACCAACAGTGTCCGTACCGTTTTCGTTGAGTCTGATATTCAAGGAGAGCAGTCTCACTTGTCATGTATCGACTATGTTTTCCATGATGAGAAGATTCAGGCTCTTGGATGTACCGAAGAGCAGGTGCGTGAGGTTCTTTCTACTGTAGGATTCCTTGCTGACGGAAAAGCAAAGCCTGACCACCCTGTATCTACGCTCTCCGGAGGATGGCGTATGAAGCTTGCTCTCGCACGTGCGATGCTTCAAAAGGCTGATATCCTTCTTCTCGATGAGCCTACGAACCATCTTGATGTTATCAACGTTGCTTGGGTAAAGAACTACCTCAACTCTTTGACTGATGTTACCTCCATCATTGTATCCCACGACTCTGGACTTCTCAATGATTGCTGTACCCATATTCTTCAGATTGATAACTTGAAGCTTAACACATTCAAGGGAAATCTTGATGAGTTTGTTAAGATCCATCCCCAGGCTCGTGCTTACTTTAACTTTACTGCTTCCAAGCTTAAGTTCAGTTTCCCCCAGCCCGGTCCTATCGAGGGAGTCAAGTCCAAGGGTAAGGCATTGATGAAGATGTCTAAGTGTACCTTTACCTACGCTTGTAATACTGTTCCTACTCTTTTCGACATCTCTGTCCAAGTATCCCTTTCTTCTCGTGTTGCCTGTGTTGGAGAGAACGGAGCAGGAAAGTCTACCATGATCAAGCTTCTTGTTGGAGAAATTGAGCCTCAGGAGGGAGAAGTATGGAAGCATCCTAACGCACGTATTGCTTACGTTGCGCAGCATGCATTCCATCACATTGAGTGTCACCTTACCAAGACTCCTAATGAGTACATTCGTTGGCGTTACGCTAACCAGGGCGAGGATAAGGAGTCTCTCATCAAGGTAACACTGCAGTTCACCGAGGAGGAGGTTAAGATCCAGAAGACTCCTTACGAGATCACCTTCACCGACGACGAGTCAGGTAAGGTTACCAAGGTTAAAAAGGTTGTTGTAGAGCTTATTGGAGGACGTAAGACCAACAAGCAAAAGGAGTACGAGTACGAGGTTAAGTACTCTGGATCCAACACCGACACCGGAGATTACCTTCCTGCGAAGACCCTTAAAAAGATGGGATGGGATAAGGCAATGAAGGCTACCGATCTCAAGATTGCTCAGCGTTCTGGACTTTACGTCCGTCCTCTGTCCACAAAGAATGTAGAATCGCATCTTCAGGATTGTGGTCTCGCTCCTGAGTTCGGAACCCATTACCGTATGGCCGCCCTCTCTGGAGGACAGAAGGTAAAGGTTGTCCTTGCTGCTGCTATGTGGAATCAACCTCACATCCTTATCTTGGATGAGCCCACTAACTACCTTGATCGTGAGTCTCTCGGAGCTCTTGCTGGAGCTATCGAGGAGTTCGATGGTGGAGTTGTAATGATCACCCATAACAACGAGTTTTGCTCCAAGCTTTGTCCTGAGACCTGGGTCATGGATGCTGGACATCTCGAGACAAAGGGAGATGCTGACTGGATGCTTAGGCAGGATACCAAGATTGATGCAGCTGAGCAGCTTACTGAGATGGTCGATGCTTCAGGTAACGTAATCAAGCTCAAGGGACAGAAGAAGAAGCTTTCCAAGAAGGAGGAGAAGGCACTGATCAAGAAAATCAAGCAAAAGCTCAAGAATGACGAGGAGCTTGACTCAGGCGAAGAGGAATTCGCTGCTGAGAAGGATCTTCTTTAAATTTTCCACTAAAGTATTAAAAAACGTTTGTATTGAGTCAACTTCTATCTATCTCTCAAATATTTAAACTTTTCTATCTCTCAAATATTTAAACTTTTTCTATTATACCCTACTTGTTAACATTTTAGCAACGTTGCTAGAGTCATTACAGAGGTCTCAAAGAGTTGTATGATCAAGTAAAAGAAACAAACTCTAGCCTGTATTGGCATTTCCCTCGAATGAATTTGGAAGTCAGGAGCCTGGGAGCTGTGAGGAGATCAAGAGATTTGCAGTGGAAGAAAAGGGTGCGGAGTATAGAATGATGAATAAGATTGATGTCAATGGGCCAGGTGCTGATCACGTTTATAAGTTCTTGAAGGAGGAGGAGGGATTGTCTAGTATTGCTTGGAATTTTGCTACTTATTTGGTGATTATTCGAGTTCCCAAAAAGGGACCCAAAATGGGACCCAAAATGGGAGAACTAGAAGACTGTAATGGGAGGCATCGCTGGTTATCTTCGATAGACCACATTGACATACATAGTACCACCCGCCGAGAGAAGAATAAATGTCCTGCAGAAGTTAACACTAGTAACATAATGCTGGATCCATTCCTACTAAACTTATTTATCTTGTTATTTATGCAACTAACTACTATGCTGCTACTACTTGCTACAGATCATATCTCCAGTCCCAGCATCTTTGCAAATGTACCGAAAATCGTTTTCCAAGAATTGTTTCACTGCCCCTGGTTGTTGTCCAGCCTTTTTTATGAGTGTGGGGGCTTCTTCATAAAACACATGTGGTGCTGATCCTTTGGGGCGGGACAAAAGTTCTTTCATCCCTTGTACGACTCCATATTCGTGTCCTTTTACATCGATTTTGACCACTGCAACATTCTAGCTGGAAGTGACCAACGAATCTACAGCTACCAACGGGATGTGCTCCGTCACAACGTCACCCTGAAGAACAGCGTTTCGTGACAAGGAAGATTGATCAAAGAAACCCACTTTATCACTTGGTCGTGTGATATCCACATTCGGAAGATAGGATGGCCCAGCTGCCGCATGATATAATTTCATAAACGAATTGAGAGAAGGTGGGTGTGCTCTCAATCCTTCGCAAAGCTTGGCAATGTTATAACCAATAGGTTCCACGGCAATGACTTGTCTTTTCTGCGATATGGCGTACCTTGTCATGAAGCCCACATTGGCGCCTATATCAATAAAGAGGGAATCGGCAGGCGTTTCATTCAGTAGTTTTTGAATGAATTGGACAGAACCATTGGCATGGACTTGCTGATCCTTCTTGAAATTCTCTAACCGCCCATCCCACCAAGTAAGAGAGACTGGATACGATGGCTCGACAATACTCTTCATTTGTCGGATTTGTACTAGGGAAATCTCCTCCACTCGAGAGCAATCGATGAGTCCTAAGGAGTTTCCATCATTTTGCTGTTTTCTTGGCCTGCTCCCGTAACTCGTCCTTTCTCTTTAAATCAGGCAGCCAAGTGTTTATGTTGAAACAAACGAAAGCTACCGGTATCGCAATGTAAAAAGACAAACGCTTCTACCTTGTGCCTCCTTTCTTTACTGTCATCTTCTTGTTACCCTCCTCGTTGTTCTTGTTCAGATCTGCTGACAAAAAATATTCGAGGTGATGCGTGGGGCGATGGTTCATTGAGGAGCTCATGAAAAGTAGGGTATTATGAGTGCACATTGTGTGGATTTGCCGGTTGCCAGCAAGCAGTACAACAAACAGTAAGTAGTAGGTGTTGAAGCCTAATATGATCAAGTTGTACGTTCTCATCGACAAGAAAACTCGTAAGGAAAAGGCGCCTTATGTGAAAGCACCTTTTGCTCCTCTTCCCAAGAAACATATTCATGAAGTTCCGTTGGATGAAAATCAACTGGGGGGAGATGTGGATGAAGCGATTAGAGAAGTTGATATTCAATATCCTTGTTCTGCAGAAGTCGATATATATGCTGATATTACATCTGAGGAGATGGAAGAAGTAGAAAAACAATTCATTTCAGTTCTGAATCTTGACTGCGACCCATTTGATGAGTCTGATTACAATTGCGTTGCCGCCATCAGGACAGAAAATGCAGACGATGAACCTGATATCCTCGATGAAAAAGGGCTTCATCAGATCATGTCTCTTCAAGATGCTGTTCCGTATTGTCATGAATGCTCTTCCTATGAACATTTGACAGCGAACTGCCCCAAGGCATCTGTAAAAACTTCATGCGAGCAACAAGAAATGTGAAAAATGTGCATTATGTCCAGCAACGTAATGCCATCAAACGACAAGCCACACGACCCAGCCGTGGCTCCTGAACCTCCTCCATTGCATGACAAGAAGATTGTTGCATCTTCCACTACGCGCGTGGAAAAGTGAGCCGCTCACTTAATTTTTTCAAAACAAGCAAATGCGAATTTTCCTCCTGACAAATTCAAAATGCTTTGAACAAAGAGTGAACATAAACATTCAGATGGAACAAAACCAACACACTAGATGATAGAATACATATAAATCAGAGGTTTTATGCTAATTGAAGTATATGATATGGTAATTTTATTGTACTTTTTACTTTTTACAACTGCTTCAAAATGATTTTCTCACGTAGAAATTTACTTGTAGAGAAATTATTGAAAAAGAGCTCTTTGAAAATGCAGTTTTTGTGCGATCAGCCCATAGATTAGCCAGGACAAGGGCTAACCCTTTTCTTGAATACATAAAAAATAAATTGAGCGGCTCACTTTTACACGCGCGTAGTTCCATGAAGAATGAACTCGTTCAGAAAGCAGTAGGAAAAGTAACTCGTGCATTGTACGACTCGGGAGCAGATGATCATACTACGAATGAACCCTTTATCATCTTCAAGCTCCACCTCCTCCCTAGAGAAGAATGGACGACGCTCTATGATGCAGGAAAGAAGCCTCACGTCACAAGATACGGAGGTGAATCATACTTGCGCATGAAATCCGGAAAAATGAAGAGCATCAGGATGCGTTTCACTCCTTCTATGAGAATCGCTGCCATAGATCCGTCAAAACTCAAAGATCGTGACATGGTATGTGCATCCGAAGGACATGTTATCTCACATGAAGATGAAAAATACTATCATGTTTGCCAATACAGTGGAGGACATGTAGATATGATACCCCTTCAGCAGTACCGAGTCGAAGATCCACTCATTGAGAGATACTACACTGAGCCCTTCACGAGAGTAACGTCAGAAACGGCCCTCAAGTATATCTCAGCCAGATCTCTGCCCAAAATTGCGGCCTCATCAGGAATTGCGCCAGACACGGATATCCAAATCCAAGTTCGTTCGAAATTGAATTCGGAGACTACTCAGATCCTTTGGCATGCTCGATTGGCACACATTCATGATGGAGCAATTACTCAACTCCACAAGCTTTCTGATGGGATCCCATACATCGCACCTAGAACTTCTATAGATAACTGCCCTACTTGCATGGACACGAAACTGACAAAAATCAGAAAGTACAAGAGTTCTTTCAAGTCAGTCGATAAAATTCGCAAGGATCCCTCTGTAACTTTTTTCCAGCATCTACAAATCGACGTCGGAATAATAGTTTTAAAATAAAAAAACGAAGGACAAATGAAACGACTCTCCGCTCACAATGGTGATTGCTGCTATGTAGCAGTCCAATGCATGAAGACAGATTACGTTTTCGGAGCCACTGTAGGAAACAAAGAACCCACATTGAGGTGGCTTCAATTCCTTTTGGTCCGATATTACCTCTGGAACAAGACAGACAAAACGTTCCGAATTGATTGTGGAGGAGAAACCGGCTATAGTACCACTTTATCAAAGTTACTCAGTGATTACAATTACAAATTGGACACTACTGGACCCAACAACTTGTCGGCTATTGGAAAAGAAGAGCGTTTCAACCACACCATCAAGGAAGGTATACGTTCTATGATCAAAAGCATATCTTGGTCTTGGAAAGTTTGGAATTATGCTTTTTATCACTATATTCGCATATACAATACTACACCTCACGGCTCGAATGGAATACCATACACGAACGCTACCAACAAGAGAGTCGACCATTCACTGTCGAGGATATTCGGATGTCTAGTTTCAGTATTGAAAAATGGAGTGCGACCTGCTCTTGATGACCATACCAGACATGGAAGATTCACAGGATACAGTGGAACCATGAAAAAGATACTCTATTTTCCAAAAGGGAAAATGATACCTTTGGAATCCACTCATGTGATTTTTGACGAATTGTTTTCATCATACAAAGTCATTCCACCAGTTGTACAAGAGCTCAGAAAAGCCATGGGAAGAGAATCTACGACTCTTGATGCAAGCACTAGACGCAGCACCGGCGTGCAAGACACTTTTGATATAATTTCTGAAAACGAGCAATTCGCCAAAGTTAAGTCCATAGATATCTCCCCATCTGGTGATAAAGCTATTGGCCTCATCATCGAGACCGATCTTGCAACGAATTGAGGCTATATATCTGACGTTGTCCCTCAGTCTCTTGTCTCCTTCGTAAAGAACTGGCAAACAGAAATAATTGGCACTTTTGTCACAAGAGTCGATGAAAATTTAGACAAGAAATCGAAAGAGCCCTGAAAGATGCCCTTGATACAGATACACAATTATCTATCACGATTTCTACGGACATTCTCAGCCCTCCAACAAACCCGAAAATGACAAACATTATTCCTCAGATTCAACTTGACCAGTTACGTTCCATTGCTTCGATTCAACATGACAATATCGTGGGATATTGGGTAAGTAGTGATACTTGGCATAACGGTTACTCGACCGTTATCCTAGCATTCACAAGAGAGAAGAATGGATGGTAGTCACAGCACTAACCGACCGTTCTGTGGATGCGACGAGTAGCATTACACGCACAACTAAACTAAATATAGGACTAGCATCTGGCTGTTACACAGCCATCACCTATTCTGTATTGTAGTCTATAGTTTACACATTATCAGATTAACAGTGTCTGACATCGCATCTACATCGAGTTCTACCAACTGAGTCCTTGGATTGCACATGGCTGACCCGAAGAAGAATCTTTTAGAAACTTTAGAAAAGATCCCCATGACGCATCTCAAGACCCCTACCAACTCCAGTACTTCGTCTTCGATACAGCCAGTCATCTTATCGACTGTAAAGGTCTGTAAATCACCGGCAGAAGTATTGAGCCTGGTCTCCGGTATGATCCAAGAGAAGCTTCTTCTCGAGGATGACAATACCACCGCCCTGAATACCCAGTTGAAATTCTACTTCGATGAAGTAGGTATTGACACTGAGTCTTCCTTTGCGTTGATGAAGGAAAAGAGCCTATGGCCTCTTCCTTCTGATATTTCTAGCATTGAAACGGGGGAAGATGATATGAATACTTCAGCAGCAACAGATACCAATGATTTTGCTGACATTGCAGATCTAAAATTGGGGGAAGATGAGTACAAAACAATGGATATTAGTGTGTCACTCGACGAAGACCTCAAGTACGAAGATTTAATGCATGAGATTGATAACCCACCCAAAGCTACAGTCGCCACTGCCCAGCAAACAAAAGATCTTACCTCAAAGGCTTCTCACTTCAATAGGAGACAATTAAAACAGTCTCCATAATGGAAAGAATGGAAACAAGCCAAGTGGAAACAACTCAACGCAATGCAAGTTTGTAAAATATTTGGCTCTCCCATATCAAGATCCGATCTTTCGCATGGCACAGCAATCTATGACGTCACGCGAGTAGTATGGAGCTATTCGATAAAGCTTCACACGCAAGCAAAGAAAGCACGAGTTTGTGGTGATGGCAGACCTCTTTGCCCTGAAAAGAAGAGCATGCAGAAGATGTACGCAGCCTGCACATCAATGACTGGATTGAGGTTACTCATCGCTATAGCAGCGTATGAAAACCGCATCTTGATGACGACTGATGCGGTGAATGCATATGTACAAAGCGGTCCTTTGGCAAAGAAAACATATCTTGTTGTTGACGACGATATTCCAGAGTGGTACTACGAGAGATTCAAAAATATTGCTACCTCCAGGATCCTTGATTGAATTATGTTCCTCCATCCAAGGACATCCTGATGCAGGAGGCAACTGGCAGGAAAAGGTGAACTCTAATCTAGCCTCTCTCGATTGGAAACAGACAAAACATGAGCCATGTCTGTACCGCAGAGAAGTTGATAACACACCAGTTCAGCTGATGTGTAGACAAGTGGACGATATGCTGCTAGCCGTAAAAACAGGGGAAGAGTACCACGAATTCAACAAATCAATCGGATCGCTGTTGAACATGGAACCCAAGAATAAACTCGCCACATCTTTCAACGGAATAGAAATCGAGCAGGCTGAGGGATACATCGCCATCAGGGTCGACAAGTATATCAGCAAAGTTATTTCAAATCATGGATGGGAAAAGGAAACATACTCGAAAAAGGCTAAGTCTCTGCTGAACAATACTCTTGCCAGAGAAATATTGGATTCAGGAAAAGATGCTACAGCAAAGATGCCTGAAGCAATTGTATTAGAGAAAGAAATGGACTTTCCGTACAGAATGCTTTTAGGAGAACTCATCTTCGCATTCGTGGTTGTTCGCCTTGATATAGGATATTCGATGAGCCTCTTATCGAGATTCACTGAATACCCTGCGAAAGTACATTACCTTTGTCTGAAATCAGTCGCGAGATACCTTCGTGATACAAAGGATAGACCTATTGTGTATTGGAGGAAGACTCCTTTGGTAGGACTGCCAAAAGGTACATTCATATCATATAAGAAGCCAGAGAACGCAAACTGAAAAAAAACAAACTGGAAATGCACAATACTGCACACAAGGAAGAATGAATGAATTAATAGTAGGGTCTATAAATCATCCATTCGGGGAAGATGTTGGAGTACAGAATTTAGACGAACAAATAGTGAGATGAATAATGGTGCGAAGGACATTATCGAAAGAACAATGAGCGATTCGTGACGAGGTGTCAATGAAACGGCCTCATGGAAATTGACTGCGAAGAAGGGCGACAGCCCAATGACAATACAGAGCACACAATTTATCTTCTATTCTAAACTCCGTTTTACTGTTACATTAAGCTCACTGTATTGACATACTGAGTAACGACGAATCACCACTGCTTCCTCACCAAGTTCTCAACAATCCAATCATCACCCTTAAAACAAACAGCCCAATGCCCAGATTGAGAGAGGTTCCGTAATATCACTGGATTAAAATGGATACACAAAATATGTAGTTTTGGCTGTCTTTCATGCTTATGGGAGCAAGTGGCATTTGTCTGTGGTAGAAGACAATCCAAACTTGGCCGATCAAAGATGGATAGCGAGAAAGGGAATTACAGACTTCTCGTCCGAGATGTTGAATTCAAAGAGGAGGATTGACAAAGAATGGTGAGAGTCAAAGGATACAAATCTATTGAAGATGGGGTAAATGTCAAGCGTACGTATAAGTTTTTGAAGAATATTACTGACGTGAAGATGAATCTTTTCAAAATCGAGCTTTAAGAAATTAAAAAGAGTAGTACTTAATTAACCTATAACTTTAATTCCTCATTATTGCAGTTCAGATGACGTCTTGTTTGTACAAATATATGAACTGGGTACCAGGTACCCAGTTCAGGTTGCTTGGTTGGTACAAAAGTAGGTTACAGGACCATACATACCAGGTATCAGGGCTCCTGTTATGTAAAATGTCTTGGAAGGTACTTTCCCCTTCTGGCTCATGATGGTGGGTAGGTATTTGCAGGATTTTCCCATGCCTTTGGTTGAAAATCAGGACGCATAACCTACCACGGTTTAGGTACTATATCATAGAGGTACATTGTTGACATTTTAATTGAATAATGATTTTTTTGTTGAAATTCAACACACACTAATAGTTTGAAGTTGAAGTTACAATTTGCCACGAGGTAACCCTCTTGCTTATGAAAACTATTCTCTAAAAGGTTTGATAATGTTATGATGATGTGACAAAATACATTGCCCTTACTCTGGGATGTTGGCATTTCGTTCTTATGATACCCTGAAGAACGTACTGACTGCCAGTTCGTTCTTACCTCAAGACGGATATTGAACTTCGTCTCTCTGTCGTGTCAGCTGAAATGAGAAGCTTTTCGTGACACTTTGAAACCGTTCTTCGAAAAGCTTTCTCACGAGAACTCAAAAACTACAAAGAGACCACACAACCGAACCAAACATGAATCAATTCGCTCTTATCTTCTTTACCTTATCACTATCATACACGGAATCCTTTGCTCCTCATTGTAGGGTGAGCCATCATGTCAATGTTGCATCATTTGGACTATATGACACCTCATCACATCAGGACATATACGACGCTGCTGAGGCTGCAGCATTGGACGCCCACGATGTTTCTGATGCTGGCATAGAAGCTGCCATGATGGAAAGGTGAGTACGCTCTACTATTTATCTTCAAACTTTCACTTCAACTATCCTAACGAATAGTGCGCTGTTTCTACAGAGCTGTCATTTTGGCAAGCGATCTTATGGACCACAGAGACGCACAAAAAGCTGCACAAAATTTGCACGAAGTATCCGAAGAGAAGATTGTACAGGCCTACGATGATTACGCAACCCACGCAGACCACGTAAGTTAATCGTTGCTCTTTTCATTTGGCTTTCGGAAAGGTCGAATCTAATCGATAACAATTCATAACCAAATCCAAATCAATACAGACAATGCTGCATTTTGAAAAGGGACTCGTGGAGGATTCCACCAGCAGCGATGGTCACTCAGTCATCGCAGCCTTCACTCATTTGATTGAAGAAGGCGATGAATGAATGGTGATTGCTTCACTTGTTGGAAGCTACTTTAACCATTCTAGTGCAGACAACTCATTTAGAAGAGAAGCTAACCATTCTTGTGCATACTGTATAGAATTAAAATATGCAACATTAGAAACTGCAATGCAATCATCATTATATTCTAGTTGTCATCATTCAATTATCCGAACTTGTATTATCTGGTACCAGGTTACTATACCGTGTGATGCCATTTATTTATATTGATAGATGAGAATATTGAATATCTCCCGAAACTTGATGTTGCTTTCCTTTGTGGATTATATTTTAACGAACAACGTTCTCATCGTCGTCCATCTTATCCAACTCAGCGGCAAAAAATTCAATCAATTCGGTACACCTTTCTGTATCAGTCAAATAGACGTATCCAATCAAGGCTTCCATTGCAGTAGAATCCTGATAAAGTTCTGGCCCCCCAGCTTCATTCTTCTTTCCGTCATTAACTCCATACAATCGTTTCGGTCCTCTCTTCCTTCCACCACTAGAACTACCAGCGTTTCTCCCTCTTGATATTATCGTTTGCTCATCTTTCGACAAGTCGATCTTTTCCGAAGACAATAAATTTCTGAACATCTTTGACTGTGCCTCAGCTGTAACAAAAACAAGGTGCTTAGCGATATGTTGTAAATGATAATTTACTGCTGACGAAGTTTACTGACCTCTCACCCGGCCAACTACCAATTTCTGCAAATCAGTCGTTCGCCTAGTTGGCCACACGTATCTACTTCTGACAAAGAGCTCAAACACAGAATCACCAATGTAAGCAAGAGAAGTTGGACTCATCTGCGTTGGAGTGCACTTTGCATTGGGCAATAGTAGATCGCTAAGAGACCTAGCAGGTACCTCTTCATTGATCTCTACAACCTCATCATTATCACTACTGTTTAGGATCGAAGTCGACAGTCTTGTCTGATGTATTTGAGGGCGAGTTGAGATGACGTTTGTCCATGCACTCGACAAAGGAAAAGAAAGTAATGCCCCGATGGCAAATGAAAGCGTTAAATATGTCATTGAAATCTGTGCACTTTCAACTTGGGATTTCCCTAAGAAACCAAACAATAGATTTTTTCGAGTGCGGGGTCGATCAGCTGAGTAGCCTTTCAAGTCAACACGAGTCTGGATTGTGTGTGAAGCAATGGGTCTACAGTACCCGGTTTGTTTTTTTGGCATCACAATTATTCACAATAGAAAAATTAGATGGTTGTGTGTGTCTGCTGGGAATAACTCTAACCGGGAAACACTTCCCGCCCGAAATTCATAAAGAAGAGGACCCAAAAACCCGAACTCCAAAAAAACAAAACAACAACAAAACCTGAAATTACTACAATACAAACGATTATCATTACTACCACTGTCGCAGCTTTCCTCTTTTCGATCGTAAATGTCTTCGTGCCTCATACGATGTATAATCGCCAGGCAATAACTGCCGTCCAGGCGACATGCCATCAAGAACTATACTATGCCGAGGAAGAAGCGGATTTTGATGCACATGACTTGGCAGATGCTGGAATAGAAGCGGCCGCCATGGAAAGGTATACATGGAGGAACAAAGCTTAATATTTTGATCAAACATTATATCTTTTCAATCTATGATCTAAAACTGTTTGAATATCATCCACAATCCCATACCAGAGCTGTAATGATGGCAAACGATATGCTGAAAAAGAAGGTTGTACAAAACAATGCATTAGATTATCATTTAGGCGATATCCACCCAGCCTCTACTCAGGAATTATACGACGCGGAGGAATAAGCAGCATACGATGCTCATGACTTGACAGACGCTGGAATAGAAGCGGCTGCTATGGAAAGGTGTGTATGAAGAACTGATAATCTTTGGACCTCAAGTTATATCTATGAATCAATTATTTAACGCCTTTTGAATACATCGACCTAGAACTGCGATGATGGCAAACGATATGTTGATCAAAAAGAAAGTTGAAGCCGAGGAGAAACCAAATACACAGAATGCAGATGATTCTCATTTAGTTGATATCATTACCCAGCCTCACACCAGGAACTTTACGATTCCGAGGACGAAGAAGCGGCATTTGACGCTCACGGCTTGGCAGATGCGGGAATGGAAGCGGCCGTCATGGAAAGGCACCTATAGCAAGCACAAATAATTTGGATCTCAGATCTTGTTATCAATATCTTATCAATCAGTGATCTAAAGATTTTCGAATCCACCCATTATTCAATGATACCAGCAGAGCTGTAATGATGAGAAACGACATGCTCTATGAGAAGAAACCCTAATAGACCAAATAAGACAAAGGTTCAAAGGTGTAAAAAATTGGAGTCCTGCTGTCAATTTACTAATTGTGGCGTCAAAACTAGCTATTGATAGTATCTACTGTTGTTAGCGAGTGGTATGTATTAGGTATTAGGTATTAGGTTTAGGTACCACCATTATTGTGAATAAAAAAGAGCTATTTTGCATTTTCCGCGAATAAGATCCGATCCGAACACCACAATTCCAAAACCGAAGCCTATTATTCAATTTTTCAGTAGAATTCTCATAAAAACAGGAAAAGAATCGTATTCACCTAAACATGAAGATTATCTTTTCTATCACTACCGCAGCTGTAATCTTATCGACTGTTAATGCCTTTGCGCCTCATACGGTGTATAATCGTCGGGCAACATTTGTGCACTCGTCATCCAATCAAGAACTATACGATGCCGAGGAAGAAGCGGCTTTTGATGCTCACGACTTGGCAGATGCTGGAATGGAAGCAGCCGCCATGGAAAGGTATGTGGAGGAACAACGCTTACTGCAGTACTTGGATCATAAATTGCATCTTTTCATTCTATTTTCTAATGCCTTTGAATCCATCCACGATTCATTTCTACTCTAGAGCTGTAATGATGGCAAACGATATGGTGAACAAAACGAGGACAGAATTGAAAGAAAAGGCCGAAGGTGCGGATAACGTAGAAAAACAATATGTGATGATGAAGAAGGCAGCTGCCGATCTTGCGAATTTATTCAAATATTACGAAGCAGATGTAAGTAACATTATTTCTAATCAAATGTAGATCCTTCATACAAGACCCACTGCATAATGATTTGTATCTCATCACAATGTATCTTTTCTTCCTTGACAGCCTTCATCATTTCGGAAGGAATTTGCATCACAAGGAAAAGATGCAAGTGCGTTCGCGATCGAGATGCTCGAGAAGGTCATTGCAGATACAGCAGAAGAAATGCTTGAACTTGAGCGTGAAGAACAATTTGTAATTTCATCTTTCTTCGATGCACTACACCAAGAAGAGCTCGCAGAAGCGAGAATGATCGAGGCAAAATCCCAAGAAGACGCAGCAGCCTCTAGAGTAAAACTCATAGAGGACTTTGATGGTGATTACGAAGTCGACGAACGGAAGAAGGACTTGAACGTCTTCCACGTCAATGAAGAGAATGAGGCATTTGAGAGTCGCGTGAAAGCCAAAGCTGTCAGACGTGAAAACGAATACCTTGTTCAAGAATTCGACATTAAAAAGCAGCTGGAGGAGTTGCAGAAGAAAGAAGAAATGTTCAAAGCGGACCTCCAGGAGATACAGGCAATTGTACGAGATCAATTGCGTCAAGAGTGGACTAACAAGAAGGAAGGACAAAAGTTCTGAAAGGACCGTCAAAGCTTTGCATATTCAATATATCCTAAATTAGCCATACTGCGTTCATATTTAATTCCTTCTTGTGAAAATGGCCAACAGAGGGAGTCTACAACATAGATCGTCGATTTAAAGATTCCTCCTTGACGCAAATCACTGTATTTCCTCGACCTTCATTGTTTTCAAATAGTTCGAATGCATCCGCATAGTTTTCAAACGCAATTACCCTGTCAACCCTGGGTTTGATTGATCCATCTTCAAGATATCTGATCATCTGCTCAACATTCTTCCTATGCTGTTGTGGATTTTCATTTGCATACCTTGCCCAGATAGAACCTGCTACTTTGACCTCTTTCACAAGCAGTAGCCCTGGGCGAATTGGCTTCTGACCGGCAGTAAAACCAACAAGGCATATCGTCCCCAGGGGTCTAATACACGACACCAGTGCATCTTCGAATAAATCACCCTGTACAACATCCACAATTGTATCAACCCCGTCTTTATGACCCAATTCTACACAAGCTGCCTTCACTTCGTTCTTGAATGCTTTGTGGCTCTCACTATCTCTTCCATAGCAAAATACGCGATCTGCTCCAACAGATAGTGGTGGACTCATCTTTTCCTCCACGCTGACTCCTGCAATAACCTTGGCACCCATAGCTTTTGCCAGTTCAATAGTAGCCATCCCGACTCCACCACTCGCACCATCCACTAAAACGAGTGAATTTTCATCAACCTCACCAATTGTTTTCAAAGAATGGAAACTTGCAAAGAAATTTCTTCCCAAGTTTGCACATTGAGAAAGGTGGATATGCTGAGGAATTTTCCATACCGTATCTGCCGATACAAGACACTGTTCCGCGAGAGCTCCTGTACCGCCATTTTGAGTAGTAGTAGCAAACACTCGATCGCCTTTGTTGAAGTTTGATGACGCACTCTCGATCACAACTCCAGTGACGTCGATTCCAGGTGTATACGGTAGAGGCGGCCTGACTTGATACAATCCTTGCGCTTGAAGGGCATCTGGATATTGAATTCCAGCGTAATGAGTCTCAATAATGACATGATTGGGTTCTATTTTTGGTTTGGGGATGTTGTCCATTTGTAGGACACTCCTAAGAGGTTTAAACGTTTTAAGAAGCTGCAGTTTACCTCCTGCGTTGCTAAAGGCTGCAAATGCATGGCACTGGACTGCTTTCATCATATTCACGATTTGATTTACCTTCGAGGTACTGAGTATGATATGAATGCCAAGAGTAGATTGTAAAAATCAAAAGAATATGGTTCTCATTCAAAAATGCCCTTCTTTATGAAAAATGTATTCCCTATTGGGTAGGGGTAATTACACGTACTCGAAGCAAGTAAAAGGCTCAATAATCAAAAGCGCTGAAAAACTGAAAAATGAACGGTGCTCGCTGCTGAACGCTGAACTACGACGAGTAACCCACCCTACTGTACCTACCACACTGGAGCGATAGGTAATAGACGGTTTGCTCAATACACATCGTTCAATCCTCACTTCAACCTTAAGCTCATTCACCAAGAACAATGAAGAAACGCATTGCATTCCGTAAACTAGGAAGGACATCATCGCATAGATGGGCCATGCTTCGCAACATGGTGACATCTCTTATCAACCACGAAAGAATCGTCACAACTCTTCCTAAAGCCAAAGAGCTTCGTCGTGTCGCTGACAAGATCATTACACAAGCAAAACAAAACTCGCTACATTCTAGGAGGCAAGCAGATAAAATTGTGAGAGAACCGGCAGCTTTGACAAAGCTTTTTGAAATATTGGGGCCTAGATATGAAGATCGTGAGGGCGGATATACAAGAATCTTGAAGTTGAGTAAGAATAGGGCTGGAGATAATGCTGACATGGCCGTTATCGAATATGTCGACAGGCCGGGTGAAGTTCGTGCGGCAAGGCCTCCTCAAGGTAGAATTTTTGATGCATTGGACGATGCCATTGAAGAGGTTGGCATTAAGAGCATAAGGAGATAGGCTAGCTAGTTGATATTGGCCTTGTACTTTCAACTTTACTCGTAGGAAAGAATGATCGAGCATCTAAAATACTCGTGCAGCAGCAGCGTATTGAAAGCTGAATAATAGATTGATTCAATAAAATTATTCGCTTTAAGGAACATAATCTTTGAATGACCCGTAACCATCATTCCTTGTGGAAGTTTCACACGCTTTCTGATTTTGCACTTGGAACCTGACTCCATTCTCACCCACCACCACTAACACCAATCCAATAATTAGTGCACCTCCTCCAATCCATGTATACGCCCCTGGAAGAGGTTGCAGTCCCAAATAGTACCCAATGATACTTCCAAGAATAGGTTCCGATAACATTGCAGTAGATATGATGAGAGGGGACACATATTTTAATAGAGTATTCAACATTGTATGCCCGCATATACCAGGTCCAACTCCAAGGTACAAAGCATACAGAAAATATTCCTTAGAAAGAAAACCAAAGACAGACTTCTCTGGTGGGGTCATCGTCATCAAATAGCTGGGGTCCTCGTCATCAAACAGAGCAAATATAAGGGATGCAAGTGCCGCAGTGCCAACCACTGGAAAGACGTAAAGCCATATAGGCAGAAACGACCGGAGGTTCTGGCCAATGACGAGATAAACGCACACTGCCACTGCGCCTAAAAACGCAGCTGCATCACCATAAAGAGTTGGTTCGTGATATGCCCCCTGAACTTGAATTTCAGGAGCATTAGTTCCTATTTCAACCCCATTTCTCTGTACTCCAGTCAACATGATAATTGCTCCCCCTATTCCTGCCAATGCTCCACACGTTTCTTGCGTTGATGGTCTTCTTACGATTGGAATGGTGACGGAAATTATCGCTAATGCTGATGTTATATACTGAACTTGCCCAAGTAGGTAGAAAGACCAGCTAGCACCATTTATGCAGATAGGTCCCATTGTCACCCATAACAATGAGTGGGTCAAGGATGTGTATCGCAGAGAGTATACCCACATTGAAAAATGGACCCCAAGAAAGAAACCCGATACCAAACAAAGCGTCAACGAATTTACATATCTTGGAAGAAGGAGAGTTGAGTCCTCTTGCTTCCCTTCATCCTGTCCGCTGATTTCATTATCCAAGTCTAGCCCCCCGTCTACATGCAAATCAAGAGCGTTTTTATGATATTGCACTAGTTTTTTCTCTGTATCTCGACGCCATTCTTGATGCAATGAAAAGACAAATGGGAAAAACTGTACTATGTTTTGCAAGAAGAGTCTCCAAAAAACTGCAAGAAAGGGAGGGACTTTTTTTGTGTTTGTCAGGATATCGAACACAACTCCAGCAGATGAGCACATTGACACTGCCAAGAAAAGGCAAATTCCTAGAACTAAGGCGGATGGCCCCGACTTCGTCATTGCCTGCGTCTGCATCTTCGTCTTCGTCTTCTACTA
>Ga0209712_10001239_pt1 | contig 21942 bp, 22 predicted proteins | sample ArcOceMetagenome_FD_187443 | JGI IMG/M metagenome (GOLD analysis project Ga0209712, IMG submission 187443) | Marine eukaryotic phytoplankton communities from Arctic Ocean - Arctic Ocean - Greenland ARC118M Metagenome (SPAdes) (version 2) | ecosystem: Environmental > Aquatic > Marine > Oceanic...
AAGGTGAACAAGTACAAGTCCTCGTAAAACCTCTCTGCTCTGTCACTTCGCTTTTCGTTTTTTTTGAAATTCGTCCTCGAGGCCATAAAAGGCCAACATTGTTCGCTGAACACGAAACGACAACACGACGCATGATGCACACCATTCGATCGCTCGGAATGACGAGGGAAAGATACTTCTTGTACCGTACCGTAGAGCTCGTATGATACTACATACTATTCGGTATGTATGTACCAGATACTAATCAATCAATCATATTGTTCCCTGCTGTCCCATCACTAGTGTATACATCTTCACGAAATCCAACAATCAGTACTGCCTTACAATGATGTGCCATATTCTCCGCCTTTTCTTCGTTGCCATTGCGCTCATTGCAACCTCTGTCTCTTCATTTGTTCCTGCAGATTCGAGATGCAAGACTCCAGCATTCTCAAGAACATCATCTGCTGCCTCCACTGCTGCTGTGAAGAACGAACATAGATCTCCCCATAATCCTTTCCACCCAACTTCTTCTAGTTCTCCTACCACCTTTCTATATTCTAGCCCTGCCCCTGCAATCCCCGCCACCAAGGAAGAGAAAAAGGTCTCAAAAGATGCCGAGAAAGAATCTAAATCATCTAATTCCAAAGGCTGGGCAGTACGTCTTTACAATGATCCGATGAACAAGCGTGAGTTCGTTGCTAGGTGCCTCACGGAAGTCTGTGCTCTATCGGATGGGGAGGCATATCAGTGCATGATGAAAGCTCATCAATTTGGTCTTGCGGTTATTGGTCAATATCATCTTGAAATGGCGGAGCTTTATAGGGATCAGTTGACAGAGCATGGGTTGATGATTGATATGGTACCCGTGGATGATGATGAGTGATGATAATAAAGGTTTCTACTTGTATTGGAACGAACAATTCGTACAGTCTCAAATTCTGAAGCAAAGGACACGAGTGGTACAGTTAGGTACGGTACAAACATTGTACATAAAGATCAGTTTTGGATGATTGAAAAGAAATAACACCTCAAGTTCTAAGGGCATGAGAAGACAATTGACAATTCATTAGAAATTACACTTATTATATGAAAGCAAAATGTAATCATAAAGGCATTTATTTACAAAGCTATTTTGAATTTACATCTCCACGGTGTACCATTGATACCCAACCCACATGTATTGTTTACTACAAGTACACCATTCGTTTGGATGAGAAAATTCTTCGCTGTGGTGGCAGTCAAACTTTCACGACTATAGAAAACTTGACGCTAGCCTCTTTTGATAGATGTAAGTCGCTGAGTTGCACAGATACATATCGCAAATCTTTTTTCTCCTCGACGTACTAGTGTACGATACGAGTCGAGTATGACCTCTGCTCTGCTCTCTCATCGATAAGGAGATGTTTTTGCCTTTCAGGTATCAACAGTGAAAATACTTTCTCCTATTGCAGAGTCAACCCATTTAAATTTGATAACTGCACGTATCAACGTTGTTATCTCTCGTCATCGAAGAACAATATGAATAGTAGCAGAAGCAGAGCACCATCATCATGAAATAGAAAACAACTGTTCTCTTTTGACGTATGAGCACCGCCCAGGAGTAAAGTGATCATCCCAGGATGGCTGCTAACACACCCTATCGCTTGAAAGATCCCGAACGAAAAATCATAAGGCAACGAAGGCCAATAGTAGTACCGTACCACCCGTTGTTTGCTGTCAAAGAAATCAAAGAAATCAAAGAAATCAAAGAATGAGAAGGCCACCACGCATCATCATGAAGAACGAGAATTCGCAGAATACAGCAAATTGTTTTCCAGCCCCGCAGAAAAGATGCCCTTATCTTCACTCCGGTGGAACACCCATGGGCAGAATCTGGTACCGGTACATACCTGTCTATCGAGGCAAGCTTTTATAAAGATACTGTCTGTCATGATGCCTGTGGAAAGATCAAGATGTGGCGTGAATGGCCGCAAGATAGGAAATGGCTAAGTTAGTAGTTCATAAATTCAAAAATAAGCCTTCTATTGTCCTTTTGGATTTTCACGCAGCATTTTTCACACATGCCATCGCATCGATCATCAAACAACAAACAACAAACAACAAATTTTTCACAGCCACTCAACAACAACAACAAACAAACCACCACCTTCATACAGGATTGAAGTCCACCAGATCAACCTCTCATTCACAAAATGAGCAATCAACGGGGATCGCATCCCCACCGCCACCAGCAGCAACATCTCTATCAGCAGCAGCAACAATACGAACAAACCAACACAAATGACCGCATGCCAATCCAGCAACAAAACTCTCTCCGATCCATGCGGTCCTCCATCCACTCCCTCCCCGACATCCAACTCACTGCCAAACCCCACGCATTCGCAGGGGCAATCCTCAACCCTAAACACGCACGGGAACTAACCCCCAAAAGCGTCCTCACCATGACCCACACTCTCGGCCTCCAGGCCCTCGATAACGCTAACGCCTACCCAACTGGCGCCGGATCCAACTCCGCCGAGAGCGGTGGGCTCGGCGGCGGGGGGAGTTACGATACTGACGCCAATACCAGCGCTAGCCACACGAATGGGAGGAACGAGGCGAGCGTCCACTACACTGTGTGGATCACGGAAGCATGGCGTCATTTCGAATGGGAGGAACCGAGCGCCGCGCTCTTTTGGGAGATGGCCACCATGTATTACACCCTGCACGTTGCCGCGCGGTCGATTGAAGTGGAAGAGGCGGAGTTTCCCATGGAGGGGGGAGGGGATGGGAATGATGAGAAGAATGGATTTTATGGCATTCAGAGGACTTTGAGTCAGACGATTCCGCCTATTTTGTCTTGTGGGAGTAGTGCTTCCATGGATTCGACCAGTGGAGACGCGAAAAAGAAGGAGGAGAAAAGGTCGCAAGGAGGGCAGCATGATAGCCCTGGGTCTGGATTTTCGGATGGATTGAGTTCTCCCACGAACATTAACAAGAGGGGAATGAATGCAAATGATAAAAAGAACTCACAGATTCATAAAGCGAGCGCTGCGAGTGCCAAGGAATTGCCAGTCTGGCTTGTGGGAATGTTTCTGCTTTTGCATTGTGAAGAGGAGGCTTTCTGGAGAAACGTTAGCGGCGAGGATGAACAGAGGTTCGATGCCTTGATGGCAAAACAGCGGGCTTCCTCCGGTTTTGGGGATATCTGGAATGGTGGTCTCGGTGGCAAGGGGGTTGATTTTGGGATGCTTCTGATGCATCCCAGTCATCATGCCGGAAGATTGGATAATTCGAATTGTACTGCATATCTTTTGCGGCATTTGAGAAAGTTCTTATTGCTGGCTTGTGTTCCTCATAACGCCGATGCTCTTATAGCATTGTACAGTCTGGCGCTTTCGGAGTCTCAGTATGATGAGGAATATTTGGTTCGTCAGCACGGTACTAGCCGCAACAAGAAGTCATCGATTGCGAATCCGTATGCCACAACGGATACAGCTGAAATCTCACAACGGCATGAAGAGGAGCATGGGGATTATGGGCTTAATGTCCGAATGACTGTGGAGGATTTGGAGAGGCTTAATCTAGTATTGCAGGCTCCTTCTGGGGGTCTTATTGATGACCCGCCGCTGTACATCTCGGATGTCATGCCGGAGGAGGAGTTAGCCGTTTATGGAGGAATATCCATTGAAGTGGTTGAGAATGAGATTCGAAGACATTTTGAGAGGGAGCTTATGGATGAAAACGCGCAGGAAGAAAAGGACGATGTTGAATCAGTGGCCAAGGACATGGGAAAACTTAGAATCAATGAGGCGAAAGACAGCCTGGAAGAGAAAACGCACGACCACGCGAGTCTGCACGTGGACGAGGACGAGGATTACCATAAAGAACTGACTTATACCAAGGTCAGGGGATCGACAATTCTACTCAAACCCAATCCACAACCTGAAAATTCTACCAAGGCGAATGATTCTAACCCAAATGCTTCATTGGCGACTAAAACTGGCAGATTGCACGATGTGCATGTATCGGGTTGTTCCGATTCTCACATGTACTTTCTTCAGCCTTTTGAACATGCCACAATATCCGCCTGCTCGGGTTGTACAATTGTCGTCGGTGCTGTGGCTGGACTTCTGCACGTGGTAGATTGTGAGAGGACCACTATTACCTCCGCCGCCAGAAGGGTGCTAGTAAGCAACTGCTACGACGTTACTCATAATATTTTCACACCGAGTCCTCCATTGCTCGTTGGTGATAATAGGAATTGTAAATTTGCACCGTACAATACGCACTACGATGGTTTGAGAGAAGATTTGTTGGCTACTGGTTTGGCAGGGGCATTGGTCTCGCCCGATAATCAGCTCATGAATGATCCAATGTATGGGCCAGCGTTACAATGTGCCAGTAACAAGTGGAAACAACCCCAGGAGCTTGCCAAACTATCTGGTGTGTTGAGTGCAAATATGATAGCACCAAGGTCAACTAGTCCAGTCCCTGGCTCCTCTCCAGGTGCAGATGACACATTTGCGACCCCTGGAAAGGATGATACAGTCAAAATTCCCACTCTTGTCCCCGCATCTGAATTTCAAATTATTTTCGTTCCGTATCTGAGTGACACTACGAAGGAAAGACGCGCCAAACAGGAAACTATTGCAGATGAATTAACGGTGCAGGCTTCTAGCAGTGAAGACAATGTTTCTATTTTAAGCGGGCCTTCGGGTGGCATTGGTAGTATGTATTGCCATAATCTTGCAGACGTCCTTCAACTATCTCCTTTCCGATTGCCTAAAGAATACGAAAGTCGGGCAATGGTAAAAGCAGAAAGGATGAAGAGTTTACACACCACCATTCAAACAGATTTGACCTCAGAACAACAAATCAAGCTCGAAGAGGAACTGAACAGTGGATTTAGAGATTGGCTCGTTACTAGTGGAAATTTACGTCAAGTCCTTGACTTGGTTCATCTAGAACGCAAGGAAGGATGATTTGCTATTATAGATCCTAGTAATTTTTAGTGCCAAGAAAATCGTTTTAAAAAATCGTTTTTTTAATCAGATGTTCTATCCTCAGTTTTCATTTCTCCTTCTCCCCAAACAAGTTCCATCTCGCCCCTCTGAATCGCTACAAGAGTGACACTTCCAAGCATGGCGGGAGCAAGAAATATAAGCGCAGGAAGGCCCTGGGTTGGTCCAAACGTGCTCACTACTTCAGTCAGCAGCGATCCCAAGACATAACCTGCAATAGCAGCGTATGCATATGCCATGTTGAACGCAAAACCCCAGGAGACCAGGCATGCAGGAAATACAATGTCTCCTAATCCCAGTACATCTGATACTCGCCCAGCCAATACCATGTCAAGTAAGCCTGGTCGCCACGGCCCTTCTAGCTTTGCGCGGGCCACGGTCTCCATTACCGAGTTGTCTCCTGCAGTGATAATACTCGACGCTTCTATCCCAGAACTCGCTGAAGTAGAAGCTGAAGATACCATATCTGTGACTGAGTTGCTTATGCTTCCTACATCCAAAGCTCCCGCAGCTTGAACAGATAAAATGCTTGTCCCAAACACAGAAACGACATCATAAGCGGCCAACCCTGTGAGAGCAAGTGCTAGTGTTCTTATCGAGCCTGATTCTTCCATAAGAAACGGAGCAAGTGCTCGTGTTACTGTCACAGCTAGTGCGATATTCACGCTATTCTGAATTGGCCATGCTTGGGACAGAGGTAATAGTGATGCTGCCGAAACTGCAGCGAGAGCAATTATATTGGGAATAGAAATTAGGTTCCGTGGGAATGTTTCACTGTTGCTGTTGCTGTCATCGGAAACTGTGCAAGAACGATATTCTGCAGCTGAAAACAAGAGGCAGATTGCCAAATTCGAAAAGGTTGAAAATTTGCTAAACATTGCCAAAACATCAATGTTGTTCGTAACAACAGCAGGATCACTCGGAGTAGACCCTTTCAATAATAAGTAGGATATAGACAGTGCTGCTGCGAGAACAAATGGCAGAGCAACTGCAATATTTTGATTCACACCATCTACTTCATCTAAAACCGCAAAGATAGCTTCATCCTTATTCTCTTTTTGCTCGGCCTCTTTCACTTGTGTTTCGCTCGTTTCTGCTTCAGTCGGAGGAGCTTCACCTCGAAGAATCTCACGGTTAAGAGCATCTAATGATTCACCTGCTGGTAAAGAAGTTGATGCCCTCCACCCGGCATACGCTGTTGCAAGTGTGGCCAGAATATAAATGAAACCCCTCTTTGCAACAAGTACTGTAAGGAGGTCTGCAGGAAGCTGTGTAGCCCTGAAAGTATCCGTCAAAATAGGTAACACAATTGCTGGGATGGCAGGAGCAACGGCATATATTCCAGCGACCTGTAGCGGGGACGGAGGTTCTTTGTTTATATTCCTCGCTGCTGGTTTTGGTGTTTGCAGGGCTGATGTTTGCCCAAGAGTGTGTAAACTTAGTACGAGAAACACCAAAGTCAAATGAGCTGATCTTCTCATTTTTGTGGAATGCTTGGTGGAACTTTTGGACGGACGGAGGGAGGCTAAGCCAAGAGAACAGAAATGAGGAGGACGTGAAATAAACTTCAGCACTTTGAACGGGCATTCGTATCAATCAAACTGCATGTTGCGGTTGCGGTTGTTGCGGTATGTACAAGTAAAGTTCGTAGTACAGTACGGTACGGTACGGTACGTAACATCCTGTTCATACATACTTCATACGTGTCATAAAAAACGCGAAAACAAGGGGTCATTTTGAATTAATTTGGCTCCGATCCATCGCTTCCGACGCGCTGGCACTTTTACTTGACACTTCCTTGACAGTTGAACTTACAAAAATTGACGAACACACAAAGAAACAACAAAAGAAGATATCAATTTTATTACTCAAGGTCCGAGCTCCTTCTTCAATGCATGTTCGTCGTGTTCGTGATTCCTCGCCCCCGTTTTAGTTTCGACCACGAACAATAAAACAAAGTTGACGAGTGAACAGTATCGTAAAGAAATATTTTTCGAACATCATGACAAAGAAGCGACCGTCCTTACTTATTCAAATTCCAACGGATCAAATCCAGTTGGTCTTCTCTTTCATTTCATTGAGAGAGCTCTCATCTCTCTCACTCTGCTGCAAGAATGTGTACAGAATGATAGAGTTTTCGCACTATCTAGCATCCCACGATCCATCGTCTCTCCCAAAGGATGACAAGGAAAACCTCAGACGATCCTTGCCTAATTTATTAAATGCCGATCCCATATCGAGCCATAAATTCGGTCGCTCGGTCTTTAGTCGCACAGATTTGACCGTCACTCGCCTCGCTCACTGCTTGAATAAATTCCTTCATTTGAGGACGGTGAAATTGTATAAATTGGAACATATGGGAGATAAATTTCTAGCGATTATCAATGCATCCGCCATGAAACATACCTTGACCCATTTAGAATTGCACAATGTGCGGATTGTCAAGGATGGTCATTGTCTGATGGTACCCTGCGATAGATTATCTCATGTGGAAGTAAAAGGAACTCTCTTTTGTACTTACAAGGTGTTAAAATCATTTACCAACTCGCGGAATCTACAAGTCTTGCGACTGAGTGGGTGCAGAGCGTTGTTGGATGTTGATGTCAAGGATATCATCCAAAGGCAGAACAAATTACAAGAATTACAGTTGAAGGATTGTTCCAAATTGATGGCTCCCGAAATTGATTGTCCTTCGCTGAAGGTGCTGAATTTTGAGAGGTGTAACATGCTGAAAGACTTGCATATGATCAAATGCGATAATCTGATACACGTTGATTTATCACATTGCCCTGCGTTTGGAAATGATGACATCAAAGAATTTTTGAAGCATAACGAAAAAATTGAGATACTTTCTTTGCAGGGATGTCGTGGTTTCACAGAGATTGACATCCAGTCGGAATACCTTCGGGAAATAAATCTGGGAATGTGTATGAGAATGAGGAAATGCAAGATTGTTGCAAGATCTTTGACTTCTCTGGAAGTGGGCATGTGCATCAAGCTCGAAGCTTTGTATCTAGACTTGGACATTATCTTAAGTCTCGATCTGTCCATGTTGACAATGAAGAATCTCTCAATCTCAGCTCCAGATGCTTTAACTTTGAATATTAGCGGTTGCTGTAAATTGGTAACAATGGAACGATTTCATTGTCCAAAGTTGATGGAACTGGATATTTGCGGCACTGACCTTTCCTCGAAAACCTTTGAAGTTAGTAAGAAGACAAGAATAAAATCTGGAGGGGAAGCCACTGATTGGTCAAATCCTTTCCGACGATAATAAACGAAATCCAAAAGGGTTTCTGCGAGAAGATATTCTTAAAATCTTAATGAACACATTAAAGGGGCTAATAGGAAATGGTGTCAAACGTTCTAATGTGTATTATTCGATCATTCGCTATTCATTATTCTTGAACATGGCAACATTTGGTTGTGGAAATATTGCCTTCATTTATCGCCATCATTCAAGCCAAAAAGATCAAGTAGACTCTTCCTCAGCTCTTTCACACCATGTTTATGACCTCTCTGGGAAACTTCCCTCGCGCCTGGGTGACCACCGGCGACAAGTGGTATAATGAATTGCGTGCGCAGATTATCCTTCGACATGCGATTAATCGTCGCTTCGTCGGTTACCCTGAATTTCTTACGAAGTTCACCTTGCGATGCGAAAAGGAATTGTTTCTTGCCGATATGGCCAGCTTCTCTCAGCAACGGGGCAATCATCTTCCTGTAGGTGCTGTCCCTTGTACTTTGAGTATCTATACATTTACGTCTAACCTCATGTGAATCTTGTTGAACTTCATTCAGTTCCATCTTTTTCCTTTCCAAACAAGTTTCAGTCTCCTGAAGTCTTTGAGCTGCTTGATTGTATTCCAGTTTGAGCTTTCTAATTTCATTTTGATGAGAAGTGATGATATCGTCGGCACCGTCGGGATCGTCAGGATTGGATTGCACAAGAGTATCATTGTGCATACTGAAGAAGGCATTGCAGACTTTCTCTTGATTGTTCTCTAACTGAGTGTTGATTTCCTCGAGTGTTCCAACAAGTTGAACGCGCTCAATCTCAAGGTTGTAAACTTCGCTACGAAATGTTCTGACAATTTCTTGGTATTCATTTTTTGCTTGCACTAATACGTTATTTTGGACTTTGAAATCATCGTTGAGTTTATCAAACTCTGTTTGATCCTTGCATCTTGATCTGGTCGACTCGGTAGCAATGGATGGACGATCCGTGCCAGTTTTTGATTTAACTCCATTTCTTTTGGGTAGGATCTCGATTGTGTTGATTGATTTGCTCTATGGCAATGTTTACACGAATTGGAAGAACGAGAATATTGAGTTTTAGCCTGATCCAAGCTGGAAATCACTCAAGAGGAAGTATTTCTGTTGGGTACACATTACATCACTTACCTGTAGCGCTGGTGGGACTTTTTGCATGATTATAACGGCACACACCAGGTATGTAAATTATGTTATGGAATGCTTGAGTGGATAAATATGTTGTACACGGCTGTGATGTGATTGGTGTAAAATGTGGAAAGGTGAGGTTTGATAACAGTACGGTATATCGATGCGATAGTGGCCATCATTCTGTGGATCAATTCCGACGCATCAATTCTTATCGTTGCATCAATCTCTAAGACCAAAGCCGATGACGCACAAGATATCAGAACCGCAGGCATTTTTAAAAAGTTCTATTTGCGAACTCACATGAAATAATTGATGGAAGTGATTCGATTCAGGAACCAAAAATGGCAAATGGATAGGTGTGCACTGAAGAATTATGATGGTTTCTGCAGAGAGTTGATGATCATTTTCAGAAATTGGGCATCCAAATGTTTAGGGCGGTTAGTAACAGGGTTTTGCTGTTTTTATTTATTTGTAAATGCGATAGCACCCCTTTCGTCGGGAGGGGGGCAGACAGCGGCCACTCACTATTACACCAAGTTCCCGAGATGATAAAAATGATAATAGATGATGATAGAGAAAGAAAGACAAACAGCATACTTGCTTTGATTGCTTGCTTGCTTCAGTTTGCCAATCGGATACGAATTGATAAATAAACAGATTCCCGTACTTTGGTGGTAGAATAGACCTCATATTCTAATCAATGAGCAGTTATCGTGACATTCCTGTGACGAAAACGGGGTGGGCAGGGGAGGAGATGGAAATAGCCCACCAACGAGGGGATAGCAGCAGCAGCCGCAAAGAAAAATACCAAACAGTAAACCTCGAACAATTTAGAAATAATGAGGTCGGAAATGGCTATCAGGCAAGAGGGGTGGTCAGACAGAAAACAGGAGAAATGGGCAGCAAAATGAATATTATTGACATGACAAAGAAACAACCTCAAAGTGATGGAAGCAACGACGACAAAGAAGCAAAAAAGCGAAGAAGTAAAAGGCAGAGAATAAGCGGTCAGAAAGATGAGAACATGGGTTCTATTGATATATTTTTGCAGTGCCAAGCACTTCGAGATTTCAGAAAAGAGCTTGAAAAAATATTATCAGAAGCAAAGGCGCGATGATATCTCCGTTGTATTTATAGAGACGATCAATTAGTCTGGCCAGAACGAAGGAGATATTAGTTCATTGCTCAACTCTGGGGAGGAGGGCAACGAGATTGCAGTAGAGAGAGCCATATTTAAATAATCATAACAGATCTTTATCTCAATGCTTAATTTTATGCCTACTGTACGTAACTTTCTTTGTCGTATCTTAGGCTATTGTCGATTGTGCGTCGCACGTGGTGAACTAAACAGGCTTTGGTTATACGTGCGTTTTTCCTCGAGGAAGTCAAAGTAAAGTTATAAAAGTCTAAAAATCATTTCGACTGAGTAAGTACACGTACTGATCTACTAGGCCGTCGTCCAAGCTCTTGCAAGGATGGAAGAACTCCACATTATTTTGATCAACTCTGTGTTCCAGGACATGTCCATTATGTACTGAAATATACGTTCATGTCAAATCCACATGCTTCTCCTCATCCGATTCAAATCTATCTTGCAATTTTAATACTTCATTGCGAGACCTGCAAAACCAATGGGGAAATCCATCTGCATTCCATTCTCAAACTTCACGTGCACAGTCTGTGCGTCTTGACCTAGGGATGGCTTCACTACTTTACCTTCGCCATGCAATACATGATTGACTCCAGAACCTAGAGGAAAAAACATTGTAGAATCCATCTCAGGAATCTGCGCAACGTCAGATTCTGGTCGTTTCTTTTCCCGCAAAGGGTTTGCTCTTGATGGAGTAGATCGTTTGCGTTGTGGAGGTTTGATAATTCCTGTCTTTGCATCTCCTCTAGGTTTTATTAAAGACGTGGTGCTCAAAGCACGACGACCTCTTTCATTAGCACTTGCAGTTGTCCCTCTTGTGCTTTTAAGTTTGGGAGACGTATCACTTCTAATTGCCTTCCCTGATGTTGCTGATCGATTTTTATTGGCATGATAATTTGCCCACTTTTCCTTCTCTTCTCGCGCATCAGCATTACTCTGAAGCATTTTCTTTGCCGTGCGTCGACTGTGATCAGCATCTAATCTCGAAGTTGACACTTTGCGCTTCACTACCTTTTTCTTGGGGAGCGGTATAGCAAGGGGATCAGAATCTCTAGTGGAGGTAAAACTTGTTCTAGATGTTTTCTTCACCTTTCTTATTCTTGGCTTTTGCATGGAGCCTGATTCATGTTGAGTGAGTTTTGATGTGCCCATTTTTGACTGACTGGTAGTGCCTTTGTCGACGTCTTTCTTTGACATTAAGGCATCAAGGAATCTACTCCTTTCTGATTTACTAACTTTGAAACCCTGTCCGAAAAATGTGGTAACTTCTTTCCGCCAAGTCATAATGAGATGCGTTTTAGCACGTGTCATGGCCACATAGCACAATCTGCGCTCTTCGTCGAGCTCGACCGATCCCTCTCCTTCCATAATTGCTCTTTGGGTCGGAAATGTTGACTCTTCGTTTCCAACAAGGCACACTGCATCAAATTCCATTCCTTTTGAAGCGTGGATCGTCATCAGATTAGCCAATAATCTCCTTTCGCCATTCTCACCTTCATCAGCGGCTTCCGTTTCAGTCAAGAGGGAAACATCGTCCAGGAAGTTGCCTAATGGGCTCATTTCTTCAATTTGAAGTTCGCCATCGACCTCCACTTGTTTCTTTTCCATGCAGGCACCATCCTGTGTATAACGCTCAGATGCATTCAAGAGTTCCATTACGTTTGCCCACCGATCAGCAAACTCATCACTTGTTTTGGAAATAGCGTCGAAGTGATTCTTCAAACTCATGATTTCAATAATTGATCCAAGAAGTTCTGTAACACTCTGGGACTGAGCTTTGCGGGATAGTTTGTTCATTTGTATTGCAAAAGGTAGTAATTTATTCCACGTTCTTTTTGTGATAACTCCATCTGGGGGCAGGTATGACCTATCATCTCCTTGTCCAGTTTTTGACAAGGATAGCAATATGTCTAATGGGGTTGGCTGAGGCCCATCTGGATCATTCGCTGCGACATGTTTCGTAACCTCTTCGCAATATGTCGTAAACTCATTCAAACTGACATCGCCAAGCCCACGACTTGGAGTTTTCATCGCCCTTGCCATTGCACTACGATCACGACCATTGTAGATCCACCTCAGAAAACAAAGACAGTCCTTGATTTCAGCACGAGAGTAAAATGTCCCCGCGCTTCCTCGAATCAAGTATTTGAGGTTGTGTTCAACACAAGCTTCTTCAAGTGCACGTGATTGGGCATTGGTTCTATAGATTAAGGCAAGGGTTGACGAGGTATCCAATAACCCTTCACGCTCCATTTTGAGAATTTCTTTTACCACAAATGTTGCTTCCGCTTTTGCATCTGCACATGCAAGAACTCTTGGGGACGGCCCTCTTCCACGCATAGGTTTCATATCTTGACGTATTGAAGCGTTCGTATTGCCGGAAGACTTGTCACCAGATATCACCTTTTGTGCTGCCTTCACAATATTTGTTGTAGACCTGTAATTCTCCATCAAAAATACTGTGTCAACTTTCTTTTTCTTTGCCTCTTCGAATTTGTGCACAAAATCGGACATACTCTCTGCGTGTGCTCCTCTCCAACTGTAAATACTTTGGTCTCCGTCGCCAACAATAAGCAGACTGTCCCTGGATAAAAGCTTCACTAAATCCAACTGTACTTCAGAAGTATCTTGAAATTCATCTACCAAAATATGCTGCCACCTCTTTGACATGCGATCTCGTACATCTATGTTTGTTTTTAGTAATTCTCTAGTGAGTAGAATGAGATCGTCAAAATCTACTGAATTTTGAGATAGCAGCGCTGTACGGTAGAGGGGGTATACTTCCTCTGCGATTCTTCGAACTTTTGAAGTCATTTTCATCCCAGCTGATTCTTCTTCGCCCTTAGATCTAGTACCAGCTTCCATTGCATCATCTGATTTTAGTTGCCCAACTGCGTTCAGAATAGTGATTGGTCTGATGTCGGCTTGTCCTCTTCCACTGCCCTTTAGAACAACACCTGCATCTGTAAGACATTGCTTGATTATACGCATTTGCTCGTTCTGATCAATAATCGCAAACGAGCTATCTAATATATCGCCTAACATGCCTTTAGGCTTGTAATGTTGAATTGATGGAAGCTTTCCCAACTCTGATCCATTCCATCGCAATATTTTTGCACAAATAGAGTGGAATGTACCCAATGAAACTCGAGTGATCATGGAGGATGAAGAATCTCCAGACCTTGTCACTGAATTATCTGACTGCACCACTTCTTCATATATTTCATCATCTTCTTCGTTCACTTCTGGTGCTCGACACGCAGCTAGCTGATTCTGATAATCCTCATCCTCGCGAAGTATACTGTCTAAACGATGTTGCATTTCAGAAGCAGCCTTTTTCGTAAAAGTCACTGCCAATATGCGGCTATTCCGTTTTCCATACTCATCTACATTATCTTTTTTCAATAAGTATGCAATTCGACAAATGAGCACTCTTGTTTTCCCTGCGCCTGGTCCAGCAACTACCCGAGTGATTGATTCCAGAGGCTGAGTTACTGCCTGAGCCTGTGCTGAATTGAGCCCATTTAGTATGACATCGTAGCTTGGACTAATCTCCCCACTCGAGTCACCTATTCCATCCACTGCATCTTCGTTGGTTTGAATTGATAGTAATCTGCTGGGAGAGTATGTCTGGAACACGGAGGAATCATAACTACATCTAAAAGGTGGTGAAGCTAAGCTGTGTTGATGTTGTCGACAATGGAGCAAGTTGGCATTTCTGGCTGGAAGAAACTGAAATGCTGAAACCTGAGCAGCAGATAACTTGACAGCCAATGAATATGTGTGACTTCTGGTAGCAGACACAAACGCCGTTTTGTTGCAAATGAATAGCATCATGAGTTGGAGAATAAAAGCCAAAGCATCGACCTTTCTAGCAGTACGTGTACGTGTAGTCTTTGTGAGTCTATCGTTGAGTTTCATGCGATTGATTTCCACCATTCCCAAGTGCGTCTACGTGTAACCTGTTATGTCGTATTTGAAATTCTAATGGTTTAATACTGTGAATCTGTTTGTGTTGGTGAAAACAATCGACTTGAAACAATACAAGAAACCAAATAGATTGGGCATCAGAACAAAATCAATGGCGAGAATTTTTGGATGGCTCATCGCGCGATGAATGAATGAAATGAATGATCTACTTTTCGCGCAATTTGCTTTTACAACTTTTTTGGACTTCTTCGTTCGCGACGTTAATTTTAAATAGCCTTTTTAGACATGGAATCTTCAAGTCCCCTAAACTACCGAAAAAAAGACTCACTCACATTTTCTTTACAAGATATGGAAAACGGAAAACACACACACAACTCTACACTGTTTGCCAAAACGGCAACAGTCTTTGCAGCAGAGAGCGTTTCCCTAAAAATAAAAGGGAATGAGGTCAATACACACACACACTCTCTAGTAGCTAGCGAGGATGAAATTAGTTGAGCTAAGAAAGTTTATCCGAAAGGTTAAAGTGTCGGAGTGAGTCAGTCGTAGTGGAGCTTATACGAGAAAGTTAGCTTTGAACAGTTAAAACAGCAACGGACACATTAGGATATTATAGTACAAACTCCCCAAAAAGGTAAACGTGTCACCAAAAATATTGAAATAGTGCAGCAACAAGAATAAAAGTGATGTAACAATAATGAACAGTAAAAGAAAGAGAACCCAGACGGACAATCCTTTCATTCCTCAAATCTACTGCAGGTATTTGAAAGGGTGAGAAGATTATTTCTACGAGTCCTTCGAACGTACGAATCGAATCAATCATGAATTACGATAATTCTGACATCTATTCTAAGACCACACCCCAAACATTGAATGGAACCACAATCAGTCCTTCCATACTACTATCCTATTGTATTTAAGAAACAAAATGAATCTTCTCAACGCAGTACTATTATTTTCGCTTCAGTTGAAACTAGCGGTCTCCATTTATCCTCAAAGCCCACAATGGGAATTCAACAATCCTAACTTTTGCAGTCAGAATGGAGCAGTTGCATGCAACACTAGGGTATGTTTATGGTTGCTTTATTTTTGACTTTCTCATTGAATATATCTTCATTGGTACTAACTTCTTGCGCCAATATTGCACATGATCATATCATAGGCCTCCATCACTTGTGAGATTATTGCAGCATATAGCGATAATCTTGTTGGAGATAATTGCTTAAATAATATTCTTGCAGGCAGCGATGGACAAGATCCTGAAGTTGTGCCCTTCTCTAAAGAGGATCTCAAGGCAGATGAAGATTGTGGTTACAGGCCAGTCACTGCAAAGATTAAGTACAGACTTTGCAACGAGAATGAAGACCACGACATTGCACTAAACGTCACGGATTGTTGGATTAAGTACGACGGCCTACAGATCGATTTACCGAAAGCAAATATCAAGCCTAAAACGTGCAGGAAAGTAGCAATCACACGCGAATGGGATCTATGCGATGTGAGCAGGAGCGGCCTAAGCCCGGGGACCAGGACAATTGGTGTTGAGGTCCAGCTTAATGGAAAGGTTGACGTGCCAGGAGATGACAATCACTGTTATTGTAAGTATGTTTATCAACAAAATAGCTTCTTATCATGTTAACTTGTATCTCATCTTTCAATGGCATAGGTTACACTTTCAAGAGGTCGACCAGTGCGATCGGCTGCGACGGCCTTCGTGATGATGACGGAAAATGTAGTGGCATTACACAGAATACAAAACCTCCAACGGCCCCCCCGACAAAGGTCCCGACAAAGGTTCCGACGAAGGCCCCGACAAAGGCCCCAACAAAGGTTCCGACGAAGGCACCAACTCTTGCTCCTGTGGCAAGTAAGGGAAAGGGAAAGGGAAAGAACAAAAGCAAGAATGTGCGTCGTGTAAGGAAAATGGTGAGGAATTGAGGAACGAGAGAAATTTGAGAAAGTGAAGACATTGTGTCGTGCATGCGTACATTTTGAACCGATTCATATATAATAATTCATGAATTCATTACTACATAACTATATAATAAATGCACTGTTACACAAAACCGTCCCTATTATCACCGCAGCCTGATAAAGCAAATAAATTGATTGACGAGTCTTTGCTACTTGCATTTTCAATTTAGTCATGATGTTTTGAAGTCTTTTTCAAGTGATATCTGCATTCGGATCCCAAGAAGCTCTTTAGTGATAAAAATTTGTCCATACAAATATGCCAGCTAAATCCACCGAAAACTAGCCAATTGTATGTCTAGACTTTTCTCCATTCAGCAGTTGGTTTAGACAAGTACTTGTACTATATTCCAAGAAGATTTCAAACGGGATTGACGAAAGTTTTGATTCCTCAAGTGGATCGCAATAAAGTAGAACCTTTCTCGAACATTTTCCTCCAAGGGTTGCAAGTTCAGAAATAGATGGGTATTCAATCCCTTTCAAGATGGCCTTGTGTTTTTCCCGCTGTTCGTTGATTGTACTAGGGAATGATGGATGAGAACTATTTCCACCCTCTAAGCGATTGCGCGTTCTGTTCAAAAGTATTTCTACGATGTCACCACCATTTCCATTAGTAGAAGGAGACAAAACTACAAAGATCAATAGGTCCGGCCTCGTCTCTTGCACATATAAAAGCCGTGCTCCAGCATTTCCATTGGTACTATCAACAATTCTAACTGACTTGCAATCACCCTTCAAAAATGATAGCATTTGGCTGTGAATCAATGATTTACTCTTGGTCATTGAAACATTTTTATTCCGTAGCTTAGCAAATTCTAAATCTCGATGCCACCATAAGCATGTTTTTGCAGGACTTCGTTCAGTGAGCGTTTTCGCAAGAGTACTTTTACCCACACCTGCCGGTCCGATAGGAAGCACCAATGTTCTTGGTCGACGCAATAAGCGTAATACACTCGCAGAATACTTGGTACCAGCGAAGAAATCGTATGACCGAAAGTCATTGATGTAATAACTTTCAGGCCCTGATATGAAGCCCTCCATATCCACTTCAAGTGATTTAGTTGAACAGCTGTTGTAAATAATACACTGTACTGCCTTGTTGTCTTTAAGAAAATCAAGATAACCTGGGTTTAGACCCTTGCGACCTCCAGTTGTGACTACCACAACAGGAGGATGGTTCTGCCGCTCAAGGGCAGCTTCAAGAGCTACTGAAACCCCACTAGCCATTTCATCTTTGCTCAACTGCAGTACAGTTGCTTTGATCTCATCTTGATGCAATTTAAAGTTGGCATTTGCATCTTTCCCAACGAGTGGACAATGTTGCACAGCTACCACTTCTGAAAATATGTGTTCACCCTCATCATTACGAATAGATCCAAACCCAAGTCCGTAGCTGTTGATATCCCTCCCAGAACAAACAAGTATTGCTCCTTGAAACTGTTTTATCCAAGAGACGGTCTGTGTGTACTGAAGATTTTCTACTTCGTGATTAATTTCGCAAAAAGCATCTGGGCTGATTTGATAGGGTAACCCCGTGGGTGTTTTTTCAAGCAAATACATTACATCTCCATGAATTAAATGTAAGGGAGCGTCTTTTGTGGGCCTGGAACGATTGTAAGTTTCATTGTAACAAATACAGGTTATAGCAGGGAAAAGCTGCACCAGGTGGGAAGTAAATGATTGTTTCGCATTATCCCAATCATTATCATTGCTGCCATCGTTATCGTCGTCGTCATCGCTTCCCTCGGTACTACAGGTACTTGTATCCGTGTTTCTCTGGACAGTGACTCTAATCATCGTGGCACCATCGCGAGAGCATTTAGCCATGACTTCGCGAAAGATGCTAACTTTCTTATGGTCATGCATCCAGTTGTCTATAGCTTGACAAACCTCATTTAATTTCAAGTCTGCAAGTGGGGAGAGGCTTTGTAGCGGAAGGTTGTATGTGATTTTGTTTCTGTAGTGATCAAGTTTTTTGCTAGGAACATGCAACTCACTTTTTGCAAAGAGAAGTGACAGCAACGTAGATACCCATGACTGCTCCTCCTGTTTATGACTCTTCATTGTGTTCAAAAGGTGCAGAACTTATTGCGGGTGGGTGGAGTGGAGGGCTGACAAGGCATTGATGTCACCTGCGTAGCTAAAAGTAGAGAGATGATTCTTTTTATCATTGATCTTTTGCTTGGTTGTTATATTTTGAGATATTCGACGACGATCTTGCGACGATTAAAAAATAGTTATTCGTTGCGCGCGCGATGCGATGCGATGTATCCACGACGGATGGGTATATTCTGAACTCTAAAACTGAGCAACCCAACCATCAACGAGAGCATCTCAAATCTCAATGCCGATGAACCCACAAGAACCAACACCATGATACTATTTTCAATCTCATGGTACGGTACCTACGGCCTACGATACCACTCACAGCAACCCTCAAATAAAAGATAATAGCAGTACACGTGCAATGCTGGAACGCAACCTTCTCCGTGACAAAACATTAGTCCTCCGGATCCTCGATGAACGCCTCCAATCCCACCTCCGCGAGAAGATGGCTGCCCTCGACGAAAAATCAAACCAGGAGGCGTCAGCATCATCGGCAGCCTCCAACTCCAAAGCTTCAGCTTCCCTCCAAAACAACGTTAACGCGGGAAGTCACGCTACTAGCACTAGCACACAAAACATAAACAACTCCGAGGGAAGAATATTCGATCTGGAGGGAGTCACATGTGAACCGGCGATACAAACTCGAACGCCATCTTCCTCTTCCTTCCTCGACGATAACATGCACAAATCGAGTGAGGATCAGGCGCAGGCGGGGGCAGAACTCCTGGATCAACACACACTCTGGAACTTTCACTGCGATGGGGCAACCTACCCCGCCCGACTCATAAACCTGCCCTGCCCCATTGAAATACACAAAACGCACGATCACGCCATGTACTACAAATGCGTCGACATTGCACAAATGCTCATTGTCTATGAAGACATGACGGAACTCGAAGAGGCTGAGAGCATGCCCGGCTACAAAAATGAGGGGTTTCCCAGTTATTACCATTCCGGCCTCACGCCCCCCTTGACCAAGGTCGTGCAGAGACGGTTCATGCAGAGGGAACATGCGGACGTTCCGCCGCCCATGAATGAGGTTATAGATGTTGAGAAGGATCTCATCACTTTGATTGAGGCCATATCTACCAAGGATCCTAATAAAAGGGCGGGAAGGGGCAATCACTCCGCGCACAGATCCATGCAGACCAAGGTCTTGGAGGAAGTTGAGGACGAGGTGGTTGAGTATGAGCCCTGGATGGATAATTATGGGAAGGAACCGAAGGGAATTGAGTTTGATGAGACTGATGCTATTTGCAAGAAACATCCTGAGCTATGGCTCGATCCGGAGGAGCTAAGGATGCCCTCTATTGTCGATGAATCTGCTAACTTTTTGTTTGGCGGTGTTGGTGCAGGTGCAGGTGGTGATAAAACAAGCACTGGTAAGATTGTGAAAGAAAATAAAAAGAAGAAGAGCTCTACTGGATCAGGAGCAGATAAACCAGAAAAGAAGACCAAGAAGAAAAAGAGCAAAAAGAAGGAAGCGGCACCAGCTTTGCCCATCTCTCCTCCGCCCATTGAAACTGTTCGACCCCTGTCGACGAATCCTGAATTGGATGCTCTGAACATTGATCAGTTTGATTTAGACCTGGAAGGATTTGGGGAAGATTTTGATATGGACGGAATCGTCGACTAGTATACTGTACATACGTGTAGCTAGGCTAGAAAGAATGACACGGCATAGGTATGATGGGCGTGGCTTGTATATTATTTTTAAAAGAATGAATTTGTCAATAATGTTTATACGGTACAACTATTTTAAATGCTACCAGCAGGAACATATTCAGTACGCATATCATACACCCAGTGCATGATACATTTGAGTCACTGGACTCTTTCTCGTGGTCAATGATAATGATGTCTGGAAGGAACGAATCTGACTCTGGACCTCGCGCCAATCAAAGTGCCAGCAGCATCATAAACCTTGTCCTCACACACATATGCATCTTTCGAATCCTGGGGACAACCCAAGATGAAAAGCCCCGGAAGGCCACACACCACGACTCCAACGCATGCCAAAGCTCCCGTTTTGGTTCCAGTGTAATTCACTTTTCCCCACTGTCCCCCATCAGGACAATTCCTTGGTGGATTGGAAGACGCTGACACTGGTGCAGTTCTTGCCACCGTGCTGGAACATCCAAGATTTGTTGTTCTGCTGTCGCTGCATTGACGTTTGTCGTATTCATTCCAATCGTATACGCTGGCAACTGCTGCAATTGGAATGGAGGAGGACTCGTTCTCAAAGGAAGAAGTTGGGTGCGAAGCTGCTGTAGCGATTTCAAATGAGGGAACGTACGGAGGAGGCAAATTTGTGCCATGCTGATCTTGAATGTTCATGGGTTGGTTTGATTCGATTCAAAATGGACTTGAAACGAAATTCACTTCACCCAAAAGATGTAGAGAAATGGCTGTTTAAAGAGTTTATTTCTCCTTTTATTTTTATTAACCCTTTTGTAGTCCTTTTGTGTTTGAAATAGTTGTCAGAGAATCTGATGGCAACCAAATTCATGATTGGATCATGTCAATACCCAAAACATCAAACAAAATTGAACGATCTGAAACACTATTTAATAGGTCCATCTAAATATATATATTCAACATACAATGCGTGCCCATCTTACACGTACTTGTTGTTGTCCTCACTCTCATCCTCGTTGTAAGGAAAACGTTAATAATCTTTTGAAGATCATGATTAGTTCTTCGGTTTGCTGGGAGTAAATTTGACATTACTTTTAGTGTCAATGAAGTTCCCAGCAGCATCAAAAACCCTTCCATTAACGCAATATGCGTCCTGAGAGGAACAGCAGCAGAGCAAAGGTGGTGAGATAAAAGGTCATCCAAATGGTGCAATTTTGCACAAACCAAGAATATCAAAATACTCACCTTTTCGTCCTGAGGGCATGCAAGCACACACAGACCGAGCAGTCCTAAACAGAGGCAGGCGAGACATGCTATACTTTTAGTTTTCTCTCCATTGTACAAGAGAATGCCCCATGTTCCACCATCAGGGCAATTTTTTGGCGGCTTTGAAGTTTTTTGTGTTATTGGCGCTAGGATTTTTGATTCCGCAGCTACATCTGCTGCAATAGCGGTATCGGTATCATAAAGAACGGTGGCAAAAACAATTTCAGGTTCTTCATTTTTGGTATACGTGTAGGCAGAAGGAGCTGTTGGCGGTGGATTGCTTCCTGAAAAGTCCTGATATTTTTGAATTGTCATGCTGGTGATAAGCTATTTGTTAGCTGGTATAATTTGACGAGGATGAGACGGTGAAATATTATGTTCACTTTGTGCTTGGCTTTGAGAGTAGAGAGGAGAGAGTGCTGATGAGTGGGAGGTGTGCGGACAATCACTAGATGCGAAACAGAAGCCCGCCGGGATTCCTGATTTTGGTCG
>Ga0209712_10001240_pt1 | contig 21927 bp, 19 predicted proteins | sample ArcOceMetagenome_FD_187443 | JGI IMG/M metagenome (GOLD analysis project Ga0209712, IMG submission 187443) | Marine eukaryotic phytoplankton communities from Arctic Ocean - Arctic Ocean - Greenland ARC118M Metagenome (SPAdes) (version 2) | ecosystem: Environmental > Aquatic > Marine > Oceanic...
TGCATATTGCTTTGCTAAAACTACAGGATCTCCTGCATCAATTAAGTTCACGAAATTAACACCTTTTACAGTTCTTCCGTTTTTAATATCTAAACAAGGAATAATTCTTTTCGTTAACATATTACTGACTGATTATAAATTGTTCTAACTGTTTTAAGCTTATTTTATTTTCATAAATCGCTTTTCCAATAATTACTCCTTCGCAACCCATTTCTGCTAATTTTGGTAGTTCATCAAAAGTAGAGATTCCGCCAGAGGCAATTAGTTTTATATCTTTTACTTCTGATAAAATTTTTTGATATATATCAAAACTTGGACCTTCTAACATGCCGTCTTTAGAAATATCTGTACATATTACATATTGAATTCCTTTTTGCTGATATCCTTTTATAAACGGAATTAACGATAAAGAACTTTCTTCTTGCCAACCATTCGTGGCAATTTTTCCGCCTGAAGTATCCGGATAAAAATCTGCTCCTAAAATGATTTTTTCCGTACCAAATTTTTCAATCCAGCTTTCAAAAATTGTCCTGTTTTTCACAGCAATACTACCACCTGTTATTTGATTTGCACCAGAATTAAAAGCAATTTCTAAATCTTTATCAGATTTTAAACCACCACCAAAATCAATCTTTAAGTTGGTTTTACTAGCAATTTGCTCTAATACTTTATGGTTGATAATTTGACTCGCTTTAGCCCCATCTAAATCTACCACGTGTAAATGTGTAATACCTGCATCTTCAAATTCTTTCGCAACCTCTAACGGATTTTCATTATAAATTTTTTTAGTAGTATAATCACCTTTGGTTAAACGAACACATTTTCCGTCGATTATATCTATAGCTGGTATTATTCTCAAAATAGTTTTTAATTTTTAGTTTTTAGTTCCAAAAAATTCTTCAATATTATTTCACCTTTAACGCCACTTTTCTCTGGATGAAATTGCACTCCGTAAAAATTATTATGTTGTAATGCAGATGCATAATTCAATCCATAATCCGTTGCTGCAATAGTTTCTTTACAGTGTTCTGCATAAAAACTGTGTATCAAATACATAAATTCATTTTCTTTTATTCCTGAAAATAAACTAGATTTTAAGTCTTTGATCACATTCCATCCCATATGAGGAACTTTAAGCTCATTTGAAAACTTTTTTACAGTAGTATTAAAAATACCTAAGCCTTTTGTATTTCCTTCTTCAGACGAATTACACATTAATTGCATTCCTAAACAAATCCCTAAAACAGGTTGTTTTAAAGTAGGAATTATTTTATCTAGTCCACTTTCTTTGAGCATTTTCATTGCTGAGTTTGCTTCTCCAACTCCTGGAAAAATTACTTTATCAGCTCTTTTTATTTCATCAATATTATTAGATAAAACAGCATTAACGCCTAAACGATTAAAGGCAAATTGAATGCTTTTAATATTTCCAGCACCATAATCTATAACAACTAATTTCATCTATAACATTCCTTTTGTTGATGGTAAAAACATCTTATTTGAATCTCTTTTTACGGCCATTTTCATTGCTTTTGCAAACGCTTTAAAAATACCTTCTATTTTATGATGTTCGTTTACTCCTTCAGCTTTTATATTTAAATTACATTTGGCTCCATCCGTAAATGATTTAAACAAGTGAAAAAACATTTCAGTAGGCATATCACCAACTTTTTCTCGTTTAAATTCAGCATCCCATTCTAACCAATTTCTGCCACCAAAATCAACTGCAACTTGCGCTAGACAATCGTCCATTGGTAAACAAAAACCATATCTTTCTATGCCTAATTTATTTCCTAATGCTTTATTGAATAATTCACCAAAAGCAATCATAGTGTCTTCTATAGTGTGATGTTCATCAACTTCTAAATCTCCATCAACTTTTATGGTTAAATCCATAGCGCCATGTCTTCCAATTTGATCGAGCATATGGTCGAAAAAGGATAAACCTGTACGAATATCATTTTTACCAGATCCATCTAAATTTAATTTTATATAAATCTTGGTTTCATTGGTATTTCTTGTGATTTCTGCAACTCTATCTTTTAATTTTAAAAACTCATAAATTTCTGACCAATCTGTACTTTTCAATGCAATACAGTCTAAAATATCTTGTTTTGAAGTTTCGATTTCATCAGCACCTAATACTGGATTTTCAGATAAATAAATTCCTTTAGAACCTAAATTTTTAGCCAATTCCATATCCGTAATTCGATCACCTAAAACAAACGAATTTTCTAAATCATATTCCTCAGAAAAATACTTTGTTAAAAGGCCTATTCTTGGCTTTCTTGTTGCGGCATTTTCATGCGGAAAAGTCTTATCAATATGAACATCAGAAAAAACAACACCTTCTTTTTCAAAAGCTGACATTACTTTATTTTGAGCTGGCCAAAAAGTATCTTCAGGAAAAGAAACGGTACCTAAACCGTCTTGGTTTGTAACCATAACCAATTCATAATCCAATTCTGCAGCAATTTTTGCCATGTATTGAAATACTTTAGGGTAAAATTCTAACTTTTCTAAACTATCTAATTGATAATCTACAGGTGGTTCTAACACTAAAGTTCCGTCTCTGTCTATAAATAACACTTTTTTATTCATTTTATTTTCTTTAGTAATTCCGATACATGCTCAGAATAATGCTTTATGATATTGATTTTAAAGCTCTAATTAAACGTTGATTTTCCTCACAAATCCCTACACTTATTCGCAAACAGTTATCACATAAAGGCTGTGTAGTTCTATTTCGTATTACAATTCCATACGCTATTAATTGATTGTAACGCTTTGTAGCATCATCAACTTTTACCAATAAAAAGTTGCCATCTGAAGGATATACTTTTTCAATAAAAGGAACACAATATTCAAGTTCTTTTTTAAGACGTTTTCTTTCACTGATTAATTGAGCAATTTCATTTTTAATTTCACCCATTTTCTGCAATCTTTTAATTGCTCTTTGCTGCGTTAATTCGTTTACGTTATAAGGTGGTTTTATATTGTTTAAAACTTTGATAATTTCTTTTGAGGCATAACAGACACCCAAACGTATTCCTGCTAAACCATATGCTTTTGATAAAGTTTGCGTTATAATTAAATTAGGAAATTCATCTAATTTGGTTAACCAACTTTCTTTATCTGAAAAATCTATATAGGCCTCATCTAAAACAACTAAACCATTAAATTTTAGCAGTAATTCTTCAACGACATCAGTAGTAAAACTATTTCCTGTAGGATTATTTGGAGAACACAAAAACAAAACTTTACTATTAGAATCTACTGCTTCTAAAATCTGATTCACTTTAGGCTGAAAATCTTCATTTAATAAAACGGTTCTGTTTTCAATAGCATTTAAATTTGCCAAAACGCTATACATTCCATAAGTTGGCGGTAATGTGATAATATTATCTCTATTTGGTTCACAAAAAGCTCTGAAAATTAAATCTAAAACTTCATCACTACCATTTCCTAATAAAATGTTTTTCTTGTCAATTCCTTTAATTTCAGATAATAAATCTTTTACCTTATGCTGTTGCGGATCTGGATACCGATTTACACCGTTTTCAAAAGGGTTCTCATTTGCATCCAAAAAAATCATTTCGGCAGTAGTTAAATCCTTATACTCATCCCTTGCAGAAGAATAAGGTTTTAAAGACTTAATGTTTTCTCTAATTAAGTTGTTGATGTTAAAGTTTATTTTCATAATAAAAAGACTTTGACAAGCTCAGTCTGACAATTAAGAGGTTATTTTAAATCTTTTAAACGAATGGAAACTGCATTCTTATGCGCTTGTAAGCCTTCTGCTGCTGCCATTACTTCAATAGCATTACCAATAGTTTTTATTCCTTCTTTAGATATTTTTTGAAATGTAATACTTTTTGTGAAACTATCTAAATTTACACCTGAATACGCTTTAGAAAATCCGTTTGTTGGCAATGTATGATTTGTACCTGATGCATAATCACCAGCGCTTTCGGGAGTATAATTACCGATAAAAACAGAACCTGCATTTTCTATATTGTCAATATAAAAATCATTATTATTTGTACAAACAATAAAGTGTTCAGGACCATATTCATTGATTAATTCTAAAGCGATTTCATCATTCCCGACAAAAATGGATTTTGAGTTAGCGATTGCTTTCTTTGCAATATCAAATCTTGGTAAATCTAAAAGTTGTTTTTGTAACTCTTCTGAAACTTCCTTAATCAATTCTTTTGAAGTAGAAACCAAAATTACTTGACTATCTTCTCCATGTTCTGCTTGACTCAACAAATCTGATGCTACATAACTCGCGTTTGCAGAGTCATCAGCCACAACTAACAATTCACTTGGGCCCGCAGGCATATCAATTGCAACTCCATATTTTGTTGCTAATTGTTTAGCTACTGTTACAAACTGATTTCCTGGTCCGTATATTTTATACACTTTTGGAACTGTTTCTGTACCAAAAGTATACCCCGCAATAGCTTGAATTCCGCCTACTTTTATGATTTTTGTAACGCCACATAAATTAGCAGCATACAAAATTGCGGGATGAATTTTCCCTTCTTTATTTGGAGGAGAACATAACACAATCTCTTTACAACCTGCAATTGTAGCAGGAATAGCCAACATCAAAACTGTTGAAAACAAAGGCGCCGTTCCCCCTGGAATATACAATCCTACTTTTTGAATCGGTCTTTTTTCTTGCCAACAAGAAACACCATTTGTAGTTTTTATAAATAATTTATCTGTCTTTTGAGCTATATGAAACTTGGTTATATTTCTTTTTGCAAGACTTATAGCTTCCTTTAATTCTTTTGAAACTTCTATAATTGCTTGTTCAATTTCTTCTTTAGAAACAATATTAGTTTCTAAAGAAACACCATCAAATAACTCTGTGTATTTACGAACTGCAGCATCTCCATTTCTTTGAACATCATCAAAAATTTGATTCACAGTATTTTCAATATCATCTACGGTTTTTGTTGGTCTTTCTAAAATTTGATTCCAATCTTTTTTTGATGGATTTATAATTGTTTTCATTTTACAATACCATTTTTTCAATAGGACACACTAAAATACCTTCTGCTCCATTGGCCTTTAACTCATCAATAATTTCCCAAAATTCATTTTTACTAATTACAGTATGCACAGAACTCCAACCTTTTTCTGCTAAAGGCAATACTGTAGGACTTCTCATTCCTGGTAAAAGTTTTAAAATACTTTCTAATTTTTCATTAGGCGCGTTTAATAAAACATATTTAGAATTTCTTCCTTTTAAGACTGATTGAATTCTAAATTGAATTTTCTTCAAAATAACCATTCTTTCATCAGTAATTTCTGGAGAAACTGCCAAAACTGCTTCCGATTTTAAAAGTACTTCAATCTCTTTTAATCCGTTTTTGAAAAGTGTAGAACCGCTAGAAACAATATCACAGATTCCATCTGCTAAACCAATATTAGGTGCAATCTCCACCGAACCACTAATAGTGTGTAATTGTGCATCAATATTTTGTTCTTTTAAAAACTTTTTAACGGTTTCCGGATACGATGTTGCAATTCTTTTTCCTTCTAAATCTTTTAATGAATTTGCTTTAGATTCTTTTGGAACCGCAATAGAAACTTTACATTTAGAAAAACCTAACCGTTCTATGAACTCTAAATCACTTCCTTTTTCAATTAAAACATTCTCCCCAATAATAGCTGCATCTACTACTCCGTCTTTTAAATATTGAGGAATATCACCATTTCTTAAATAGAAAACTTCTACAGGGAAATTTCTAGCGGCTGCTTTTAATTGATCTTTTCCATTGTCTATAGATATACCAATGTCTTTTAAGATTCTCATTGAATCTTCATTTAATCTTCCTGACTTCTGTACTGCAATTCTTAAATTACTCATTTTTGTTTTGTTTGATGCCTGAGCAAATACGGTTTAAAATTAAAAAAACCCGTTTGATTTGCTCAAACGGGTTTATAAATATCTTGATTTTATTCAATACATCTTTAAATCGCTTGACTGCAATTGTAAAAATGATGATGATGTAATTGAATAAAATTCATATCTTATTTATTTATATGCAAAGGTTCTCATTTTATTTCTAATTACACAAATAAATTTCTTAAAAAAAATGTTAAACTTAAATATTTATCAATATTTGAGTATCTGTTTAAAATTCATTCCAAAAGCGGTTCACTTTTCCTTATTCTAAATGAATTAAAAAACATATATTTTATAACAATAGTATGACAATAATCAGATAAACAAATAATTTACAATCTTACATTTGTAGGCAGAATAACATCAAAAGAAAAAGTAATAGCACAGTTAAGATCGTTTCATGTTTCAATGGTTACAAAATATAGCAGATTGGTTCGTTTATGATTTTCTTAATTTAGAAAGAGAAGAGCATTTAGCAGCGGCGCTTAATTTTTTCATATATGATTCTGTAAAGATTTTATTATTACTTTTTATCATCATATTTTTTATGGGAATTATAAATAGCTACTTTCCTATAGATAAGGTTAAAAACTATTTATCTAGAAATAAATTATATGGTTTAGAATATGTAATGGCAAGTCTTTTTGGAGTTGTAACTCCTTTTTGCTCCTGTTCTTCTGTACCCTTGTTTATAGGTTTTGTAAGAGGTGGAATTCCTTTAGGTGTCACTTTTGCTTTTTTAATTACTTCTCCTTTAGTGAATGAAGTCGCCATTGGTTTGTTTGTGGGCTTATTCGGACTAAAAACTACCATTATATATGTAGCTAGTGGTGTTTTATTAGGGACTATTTCTGGTGTTATTCTTCAAAAATTAAAGTTAGAATACTACTTAACTCCTTGGGTGAAAACAGTATTAGAAAATGCACAAAAAGAACAAGCCATTTTTGTTAGCCAAAAACAACCTTTACTATTACGTTTTCCAATAATTTGGGTTGAAGTTATAACCATACTCAAAGGCATTATACCTTATGTAATTATTGGAATTGCAATTGGCGGTTTGATGCATGGTTATATTCCAGAAGGGTTTTTTGAAAAATATATGGATAAAAACAATCTATTTGCAGTTCCTATTGCTACTGTTTTAGCAGTTCCTATGTACTCTAACGCTTCTGGAATTTTACCTATAGTGCAAGTTTTGGTGACCAAAGGCATCCCTTTAGGAACGGCAATTGCATTTATGATGGGTGTTGTTGGTTTGTCCTTACCTGAGGCAATGCTCTTAAAGAAAGTAATGACTTTAAAACTAATTGCCATCTTTTTTGGAGTTGTAACATTGTGTATAATTATTTCGGGTTACTTGTTTAATCTTTTATTATAAGATTGTAATAACATGTCTACGAATTAAATGCAAAAATATTGAATACTTCTTTTGTATTAAAACTATTGACAAACTACCATTTAAGATAATCCTTAAAGTAAGAGATGGATTTTGCGATGATTACTTTAAGAGTAATTCAGAAATTGAAAAATATTGAACTGAAAAAAACGTCCCAAATGAGTAAAACACAATATCCAATAACTCATGAATTTCATGTTTAAATTTTGATAAAAACATGAATTATATATGAGAATACTCCTACCGTTTAAATTAGGTGTAAAAGAGATTCCTCTTCATCAGTTTCGTTCTATACCTTCAATCAAAATAATTTTTTAATTTCTGTAGGGTCCTAAATATTATTGAGATTTCTCATTATTCCCTTTGTTCTACGCAAGGGATTTTCTTAGAATGACAAATGTCTAAAAAAGTATTAAAGAAACGAACTTACTCTTTGGTAACTTTTAAATATTTACCACTTATATTTTTGTTAAGCTTGGTGTCTTATCAACAAAATCCTCAAGAACTTTAAAGAAATGCAAGATGTCTTCTTTTTCATTATTTGCATTAATGGTTACCAATCTAATAAAAGTATTATCTTCAAAAGAACCAAAACCAACAACCGTAATTTGATGTTCATACAGCGCTGTGCAAAGCGCCATTGGTTCAATGTTCTTATAATTGAAACAAATGGAAATTGAATCATCGAAACTATACAATGCATAATTAGGGTTACTTCTTATATAGTCTAGCGCAACATTTGCTAAATCAAATTGTTGGTCTACAATCTTCTTTAAACCTTTTGTTCCAATAGACTTCCAAAGTGTCCAAAACTTTAAGGCATCATTTCTTCTTCCACATTGAAAAGAAGTTTTGCCTAGGTTAAAGTCGTCACCATCGGTTTGATATAAATAATCGGCATCATTACTAAATGAATCATGTAAGTGTTTTTTATCATTCACTAATATAATTGAACATGTTAAAGGTGTTCCAAGCATTTTGTGCGCGTTATAGCTGAAAGAATTCGACCTTTCAACCCCTTTTACAAGATGTTTATAGGTATCACTAAAAATTACACTTCCGCAATATGCACCATCAACATGCAGCCAAATCTTATACTTTTCGGTAATATCAGCAATTTTATCAATGGAATCAAAAGCACCTAAAACAGTTGTTCCCGCGGTTGCATTCACATAGGTCGGAACCTTACCATTTTGGATATCTTCTTGTATTTGTTCTTCCAAATTTTCTGGAATCATTCTTCCTTTTGAATCTGCTTCAATATAACGGATATTATTTCTTCCAATTCCAGCAAAACTTGCATTCTTCGCATTTGAATAATGTGATTCTTTAGAAGTGTAAATAACCATTGGTTTTGTCATTCCATTTAATCTACAAGAAGGATCTTTAGAATCACGCCCCATAACCAAAGCCATATAATTACTCATAGAACCGCCCGTTGGAAACGTTCCATTACTTTTTGATCCATACCCAATTAAGTCGCAAGATTGTTTAATAATCTCTTGCTCAATACCAACTTGTGGACCCGCTACTTTATAGGTATACATGCTGTTATTAAGCATAACAGCCAATAAATCTCCTAAAATGGCTTTGCTTTGCCTTCCTCCAAAAAGTTGATTAAAAAATAAATTTGTTGCCGTTTTTGGCGTAGAAACCAGAACATCACGGAGTAAAAATTTGAATTCATCATCAATCATTGCTCCTTCATTTAGTGAAAGATCAATGGTGTCATAAAGTTTATTCGAATCTATTCTTTCTGCTACAGGATTTTTCTCTTCTTCAGTAATTAAAACTTCAACGAGTTCATTAAATAAAGCTAAATCACTATTTATATTAGACATGTTGTTTTTTCTTTTATTATGTATTAAGCGATAGTATCGTATCCCAAGTCTTTATTTACAAAACTCTTTGATTCCTCATCGAATATTCTACACTTGCGAATTGGTTTTGCATACAAATGAAGTGACATACTTCTTTGATTTGATACATTTTCTAAGCTATGAAATCCCATAAAATCTTTCATATAGGTAACCTCATTCGGTTTTGAAATAGAGGATCTTGAAATATTCAGTCCGCCTGCTTCATTTTCTTTGTAAATCGTTTCTTTAAATTCTCCCTTTATAACTTTTACCCAACACTCTTCTCCGTCATGATCATGAATTGGAGTTCTATGCCCCTCACACCAGCAGATTAAAATTATTTCAAACTTTTCATTGTTTACAATGCAGTTTCGAGTATAACAATCATTAGACCATGACGCATACTTATCAAAAGTATTTTCTTGTAACGTTATTGAATGTATTATGTTATTGTAATTCGTCTTCTCTCCTTCTAAAAGAGCCTTAATTAAGTCGTTTGATGTTCTGGGCGTTGCAGTACTATCTTCTTTAGAATTCAAAATAATATATTGCTTTTTTTTTGTTCATTTAATGCACAAATCCAAGGGCACTCCCTAAATCGAACTAAATAGTTGAGCTGATTTATTAAATCTCTTCAACAAATCAAATATAGTAAATTTTAAACCTTTTAATTCTGTTTAAGTATTTATTCAAACGTTTCCATAAAAAAAATTATAGGAGATTCTATTTTTTTTTCACTACTTTTCAAAATCTTAGTAATTATTTTTTTAGATAATCATTAAAAAACTAAACACAAACACGAATAGCGATGCAAGACGAAAACTTTATAATAAAAATTGCTGTATTGGCAGTTTATGTGGGAATTTTATTTCTTATTGGAATTTTTGCCTCTCGACGCATAAAAAACATGAGTGATTATTATGTTGGTGGAAAAAAAATGGGTTTTTGGGCTGTTGCTTTTTCGGCAAGAGCAACTGGAGAATCTGGGTGGTTACTTATAGGACTTACGGGTATGGGAGCAATGGCAGGCTATTCCGGCTATTGGGTAGTTGCTGGAGAATTACTTGGGGTTTTTGTTTCTTGGCAATTTATGGCGAAACGCTTTAAAAGAAGATCTGACGCATTTGGTGCAATTACAATTCCTGATTATTTGAACAGTCATTTTAGATCGAAAACAAATACATTAAGAATTATAGCTGCAACTATTTTGGTTGTTTTTATCGTTATTTATGTAGCTTCACAAATAGATGTAACCGGCGTTGCATTTAACTCAATGCTTGGTATCGATTATAAATTGGGTGCATTAATTGGATTCCTAATTGTACTTGCATATATTTTTATTGGCGGTTTTGTAGCGGCCGTATGGTCAGATTTATTTCAAGGATTACTTATGTTTTTTGGTTTGGTGCTGCTACCGATCGTCGTTTGGTTTTCTATGGATCATGGAGCTGGAGTTACGGCAGGTCTAAATGCCATTGACCCAACATTAACAAATGTAATGGGCAGAAGTACTGATGTTTGGATGAACCTTTTTACAATTCTAGGATTTTCAATGATTGGTCTTGGTTTTTTAGGTTCGCCTCAAGTATATGTTCGATTTATGTCAATAAAGGATGAAAAAGAAATAAATAAAGGAAAATGGGTAGCAACTGCTTTTACGTTACTAACGGATGCGGCGGCCGTAACCATTGGAATTCTTGCTCGTATCTACTTTACAAAAGAAGGGCAAGATCCGGAAGCTGTTTTCGGAAATAATAGCGCCGATGTTTTAAGTATGATTACCGAAGAGTTCTTGCCCACAATCTTAGTTGCAATCTTTGTTGCTATTGTTTTATCGGCCATTATGTCTACAATCGATTCCCTTTTAATATTAGCATCAAGTGCAATTACACGTGACTTTTATCAGAAAATTTTTAGACCAGAGATTAAAGATGAAAGTTTAACAAAAATTTCAAGAATATCAACAGTTATTATGGCTTTTACGGCTTTAATAATTGCAATGATCATGAACTATGTTTCTCCCGATCGACAAATTTTTTGGGTTATCCTTTTTGGTTGGTCGGGAATTGCAGCTACTTTTTGTCCCGTAATTATTCTCACACTTTTCTGGAAAGGATATTCTGAAAAAGGAGCTATTTCTTCAATGATATCAGGATTTATAGCTGTTATATTATTCAATTTTGTATTCAAAGAAATGGAAAGTGTAGGGCAATATTTTATTGCAATGGATGTACTTTTTCCTTCTTTTGCAGTTGCAATGATTGTAGGCTTTATTGTTTCTAAAAAATATCCACCGAGAGCTGAAGCTATAAAAATGATTGAAGAAATTGATGCAAAAACCAAGTAGAAATATCATTCATAAAACCTCAATTAAAAAGCTCAAGTTAACACTTGAGCTTTTTCTTTTATTGATTCACTATTCCCAGATAATGACAATGAGATTTAAGTTATTATGTTTTCAATATTATATCAACTAGAAAACGTTCAATCTACTATGTTTCTGGTGAAATTTTTGGTAATTTATTTTTAAAACTTGGAGCATTATCACGGTAAGAAACTATTTTTTTTTTGGAAATAACTACAAGTAAATCCTCGCTTAAAGTAAATAATGTTCCGGTTCGAAAGGATTCCATTAACAATGTTTCCAATTCGCAAATTGCCTCATTTAGAGAAAATTGCTTAAATTTATTATCATCGCTGTAGCGATATTTAAACTGAAAAAAATCTTTACCATCGTCGGAAAACAAACGCATATATAAATTTAATAATCCTTCACTTTTTCTAATAGGTTTGCTTAATGTTAGTTTTACAAACTCATCATTTACGAGGCTTTGTTTTAATGTTTCAAAAAAATCTTTAAATTCACTCATACTGTAAAGATAAAATGTTTAAAAACAAAAAACGTCACTTTTTAGTGACGTTTTTTTATATCTTATTAAAAAGTTTACTTATGCTTTAAAAACAATTTTACGCATACGTAAGCTTGCTGGAGTTACCTCTAAGTACTCATCAGCTTTAATGTATTCCATATTTTCTTCTAGAGAGAAATCTACTTTCGGTGCAATTTTCATCGCTTCATCTGTACCAGATTTACGCATATTTGTTAATTGCTTTCCTTTAATTAAATTTACAGCCATTTCATCTGATTTACTGTTTTCTCCAATTACTTGACCGATATAAATCTCTTGATTTACATCAATAAAGAAACGACCTCTGTCTTGTAAACGGTTTAATGCATAAGCAGTTGCTTTACCCGCTGCAGAAGAAACAATTGCTCCTTTTACTTCTTCAGTAAAGTCTCCTTTATAAAGACCATATTCACTGAATCTGTGGTTAATAATAGCAGTACCCGCTGTTGCAGTTAAAATCCTATTTCTTAAACCAATTAAACCTCTGGAAGGAATTGAAAATTCTAAATGTTGTAAATCTCCTTTAGGTTCCATAATTAACATATCTCCTTTTCGAAGAGATACTAAATTAATAGCTTTAGAAGCCATCTCTTCAGGCACATCAATAGACAATGTTTCCATTGGCTCGTGTTTCTTTCCGTCAATTACTTTAAGAATTACTTGTGGTCTACCCACTTGTAACTCATACCCTTCTCTACGCATTGTTTCGATCAATACAGATAAGTGTAATACTCCACGTCCAAAAACATTAAATTTATCTTCACTATCAGTAGTCTCTACTTTTAATGCTAGGTTTTTTTCTAATTCTTTAAATAGACGATCACGAATGTGACGAGAAGTAACAAATTTACCTTCTTTACCAAAGAAAGGAGAATTGTTAATCGTAAACAACATACTCATCGTAGGCTGATCTATTTCTGTCCTTGGTAATGCTTCTGGGTTTTCTAAATCTGCAATTGTATCACCAATTTCAAATCCATCAATACCTGTAATTGCACAAATATCTCCACAAGGCACTTTAGTCACTTGAACTTTACCCATTCCTTCGAATACGTGTAATTCTTTAATTCTTACTTTTTTAGTAGTACCATCAGCTTTACATAACATGTAATCTTTAGCTACTTCTAAATCTCCACGAAATACACGTCCAATTGCAATTCTACCTGTAAAAGCAGAAAAATCTAAAGAAGTAATTTGCATTTGTGGGGTTCCTTCATTGTAAGTAGTTGCTGGTATTGATTCTAAAACCGCATCTAATAAAGGTATAATATTATCTGTTTCGTTTTTCCAATCCGTACTCATCCAATTGTTTTTTGCAGAACCATAAACGGTAGCAAAATCTAATTGTTCTTCTGTTGCTTCTAATGCAAACATTAAATCAAAAACTTTTTCATGAACGATGTCAGGTGTACAGTTTTCTTTGTCTACTTTATTTACAACTACAATAGGAGTTAAACCTAAATCTAAAGCTTTACCTAATACAAAACGCGTTTGTGGCATTGGCCCTTCAAATGCATCTACCAATAATAAAACACCATCAGCCATTTTTAATACACGTTCTACTTCACCACCAAAATCGGCGTGACCAGGAGTATCAATAACATTGATTTTTGTGCCTTTGTACATTACTGAAACGTTCTTAGAAAGAATGGTAATTCCTCTTTCACGTTCTAAATCATTGTTATCTAACAATAAATCCGTACGTTCCTTACGATCGTCTAAAATTTTTGCTTGATCAATAATCTTATCTACTAACGTTGTTTTTCCGTGATCGACATGGGCTATAATAGCGATATTTCTAATTTGATGCATTCGTGATTTCTTAAATTTCGTGCAAAAGTAGTTGATTCTGCTCAATTTTAACGAATTCTAAGTATTTATTTTCGTTAACTAGCAATGATAAATTAATATTTACTCATTTCGGCTTTAAAGATAGTTAGCAAAAAATGGGACTTAGCAATTGAAATGGCATTCTTTTTTGAGGAACGAAAAAAAGATATCGTAGAAAGTGTGACCTTTATCCTGAATGTTTTTAGACTAAAGAAACGCCGAAATTATTCTTTAAATGCAGATGGCAAAATATCTGGAATTAACTTTATTAAAAGTGGCAATAATATAGCACCTCCTGGCAATAAAAACACAGCCAATGCCGGTATTGCCTTACAAATATCCAGTAATTGTATTTTAATTTTTTCTTTTTCATCTTCTGACAAATCAGAATGAGTCGCTTTTTTTATTAGAAAAACAGCTTCTTTACTTTGCTTTAATTCTTGAGCAAGTCTTAATTTATTTCTATACAATAACGCTTTTATTTCGTCTATACTACTCATTATAATTTCCTACGCTTTCTTTCCGTTTTTAGAAGATTTAACTCTCTACTAGTTTGTCCTGCTACAGAGGTATTTTCTTCTGCTCTTCTTATTAAATATGGCATTACATCTCTAACGGGGCCAAAGGGTAAATATTTTGCTACATTATAACCTTGGCTTGCTAAATTGTAACTAATATTATCGCTCATACCAAATAATTGACCAAACCAAAGGCGGTTGTCATTTTCTTTAATATTATGTTTTTTTGCTAAATCCATCAATAAATAAGAACTATCTTCATTATGAGTCCCAGCAAAAAGAGCCATTTTTGGCTTTTCCATCATGTAATTTATAGCAGCATCATAATTAATATCTGTGGCATTTTTATCTTTGCATATTGGAGATGGATACCCTTTTTCTTCAGCTCTTTCTCGCTCTTTTTCCATATAAGCGCCTCTAACTACTTTTATACCAATATAAAAACCTTTCTCTTTTGCTTTTTTATCTAATGCTTTCAGATAGTCCATTCTATCATGTCTGTACATTTGCAACGTATTAAAGACAATAGCTTTTTCTTTGTTATAAGCTTCCATTAATTCTTCAATTAATTCATCAGCAACTTTTTGCATCCAACTTTCTTCTGCATCAATTAGTAAAGGAACATCTTTTTCTACCGCTAATTTACACACTTTGTGAAAACGTGCTACCACTCTATTCCATTCTTCCTGCTCTTTAGAAGTTAGCTTTTCTCCTTCCGATAATTTTTGATACAAAGCAAAACGTCCAAAACCTGATGGTTTAAAAACCGCAAACGGAATGGGTTTTTTTTCTTCACAAAAATTAATGATTCTTAAAATCTTTTCTAAAGCGCCCTCGAAACTGATTTCTTCATTTTTACCTTCTACAGAATAATCTAAAACACTATGTACTTTGCCGTTATTATACATATTATCTATAATTGGCAAACAATCATCTTCTGTTACGCCTCCGCAAAAGTGATCGAAAACAGTTGAACGAATTAAACCTTCAACGGGTAAATGTGCTTTTAATGCAAAATTAGTAACTGCACTTCCAATTCTCACCATTGGTTGATTTTGTATCATTCTAAACAAAAAATAGCCCCGTTCTAGTTGCGAATCCGATTTTAAAGAAAAAGCAATTTCTGTGTTATCAAAAAGTTTCATTTAATATCATTTTAGTGGAAACAAATATAGCTATTGAATGTTAATAATTGAATTTTTTATTTTTAATTTGCATACTTAACAAATTACAAATGAAAACCATACAAGCAATAACATATCCTGTTCATTTTCATGAAGAAAGTTACCAAGAACTTTCTAATTTAATTGAAGCAAAAAACTACTCTACCATCTTTATTTTGGTTGATGAAAATACTATTGAACACTGTTATCCCGAATTTATTCAAAATTTATCTACGGATAAGACAATAGAATTGATAGAAATTGAATCAGGAGAAATTAATAAGAATTTAGAAACTTGCATTGGCGTATGGAATGCAATTACCGAACTAGGTGGAGATAGAAAAAGTTTACTCATTACCTTAGGGGGTGGTGTAATAACAGATTTAGGTGGTTTTGTGGCCTCTTGTTTTAAACGTGGAATTGATTTTATAAATATTCCAACTACTTTATTATCTATGGTCGATGCTTCTGTAGGTGGAAAAACGGGTGTAGATTTAGGAGTGTTAAAAAATCAAATTGGCTTATTTGCTAATCCTGAGATGGTCTTAATTGACACTGCATATTTAACAACGGTTACTGATAGAGAAATTAAATCTGGAACAGCGGAAATTATTAAATATGGTATCATATATGATATTACATTGTTTAATGAAATAAAAGATAATAAAGATAATAAAGATTTAAAAATAAATGAATTAATTTTTCGTTCTGTAGAGATAAAAAACGAAGTTGTTTTAGAAGACCCTAAAGAGCAAGGAATACGGAAAATTTTAAATTTCGGACATACTTTAGGGCATGCAATTGAGTCTTTTTATTTAGAATCTGATGAGAAAGAAAGTCTTACACATGGCGAAGCCATTGCTATTGGAATGGTTTGTGAAAGTTACATATCTTCGAAGTTATTAGATTTTCCAAAAAAAAATGTACAAGAAATAAAAAAAGTCATTTTATCAATTTACAACAAAACGAATCTTTTAATAGAAGATTTTTCTGGCATTATGGAGTTGTTAAAGCATGATAAGAAAAATGTAAATGGACAAGTAAATTTTGTACTTTTAAAAGATTATGAAGACTTAAAATTAGATTGTAAAGTTACTGAAGCTTTAATTATCGAAAGTATGCAATTTTATAATTCTTAAAACAAGATTATATTAATAATTAAAAAATCCTATCACTTTTTAAAGTAATAGGATTTTTTAATTATAACAAATAAATTAATATTTTCTATATTTTTTTCACTTTTACTGCGTTCATTCCACGCATTCCTTTCTCAAGTTCAAAAGATACCTTGTCATTCTCAGCAATTTCATCAATCAAACCACTAACATGCGTAAAATACTTTTCTCCGTTTTCATGGTCAATAATAAAACCAAAACCTTTTGAAGAATCAAAAAAGTTTACTTTTCCTTTTCTAACAGGATCTTCTTCTGGCAGATCTTCTTTTTTGGTCACTGAAATTTGAATATCTTCCAATTCATATTCTACCTTTAATTCTGGATCCGGTGGCGTATCTGCTAAGTTTCCATTATGGTCTACATACGCAAACTGAATTCCAGTTGGTCCATTTTCTTCTCTGTCCGCCTTTCTAGCGTCCATTTTCTTTTGCTTGTCTAAACGTTTTTTTAAACGTTTTTTTTCCTTTTCACTTTTACTAAATGTCTGTTGCGATTTTGCCATTAAAAAATATAAGAGTTTTAAATTATTGTTTCTGATAAGATAAAATACCTAACTGAAAATTCAAAATCAAACTAACGCTAACTAGTATAATGACTGGAGTGTATTCTTTCTTATAATGCAAATATAGTATTTATTCAGGAATTATTCTTCATTGTATGGAACTAGATGTTAAAAAATCATTAAAAATTAGTAATACTATTAGATATTAATAGTATTACTATTACATTTGCAAAAGAATTAAAAGTATGAAGAATTTATTATCTGTGTTGAAGATTTCTGTTTCTGATAAAATTTTTATCAAAGATCCAGAAACATCAGAATTAGGAAAAAAAATTATTAGTCAAAGTATTACATTAATAAGCGAAATTGGCTTTGATAGTTTTACTTTTAAGAAATTAGGAATTAAAATTGGCTCGAATGAAAGTTCAATTTATCGCTATTTTGATAGCAAACACAAATTACTTCTCTACTTATCTTCTTGGTATTGGGCTTGGTTAGAGTACCAACTAGTTATAGAAACATTTAGTATTGCTAATCCATTAAAAAAGCTAGAAAAAGCAGTTACCATTGTTACAAGAACCATAGAAGATGATAATAATTTCTCTCATATTAATGAAACATTATTATACAGAATTATTGTAAACGAAAGCTCTAAATCATTCTTAACAAAAGAAGTAGATATAGAAAATAAAGAAGGATATTTTGAAGTATACAAAAGAGTAATTACTAGAATTAGTGAAATTATTTTAGATGTAAATAAAGAATATCGGTTCTCTCTAAGCTTGGCAAGTACAATTATCGAAGGAGGTTTACATCAACATTATCTCCAAGAACATTTTCATTCAATAACAAGCTGTAAAGACGGAGAAACACCAACTAATTACTTTATTAATTTAGTTAACAATACTTTAAAATAATTATGAGTTTTACACAATTAAATCCTTGGCAAAGATTCTTAGGATTGTTAAATTTAGAGAAAAAAGATATTTTTCAAATATTTTATTATGCCATATTTGGTGGAGTTGTAGCGCTTTCTTTACCTCTAGGAATTCAGGCAATTATTAATTTAATACAGGGCGCACAAATTTCTACATCTTGGATTGTTTTAGTTATTGTTGTAACCCTTGGTGTCGTTTTTTCTGGCGCTTTGCAATTAATGCAATTAAGAATAATTGAAACAATACAACAAAGAATTTTTATGAGAGCTTCTTTTGAGTTGAGTTATCGTTTCCCGAAAATTAAAATGACAGAGTTGCGTAATTATTATCCACCAGAGTTGGCGAATCGTTTTTTTGATACACTTACCATTCAAAAGGGATTATCAAAAATTTTGATTGATGTTCCAACGGCAATTTTGCAAATTCTTTTTGCACTAATTTTATTGTCATTTTACCACCCATTTTTTATCATATTCGGAATTTTATTGCTTTTATTAATTTTTGTAGTTTTTAAATTTACCGCTAAAAAAGGATTAGCTACTAGTTTGATTGAATCTAAAAATAAATATAAAGTTGCCCATTGGATTCAAGAAATTGCAAGAACAGTCGTAAGTTTTAAACTTTCTGGAAACACCAATTTAGCAATGTCTAAAAATGACGATTTAGTAAGTAATTATTTAGAAGCAAGAGAAAATCATTTTAAAATATTACTCCTACAGTTTTCTCAAATGATTGGTTTTAAAGTGATTGTAACTGCCAGTTTGTTGTTAATTGGTGGAGCTTTAGTGTTGAGACAAGAAATGAATATTGGACAGTTTGTTGCTGCAGAAATCATTATTCTTCTGGTAATTGCCTCTGTAGAAAAGTTAATTATTGGATTAGAATCCTTTTACGACGTTCTTACTTCCATAGAGAAAATTGGGCAAGTGGTGGATAAAGAATTAGAATTACAAGATGGAGAAAGACCTCTTTTTAAAAATGGGTTAACTTTAGAGTTGGATGAAGTTTCTTATACTGTTACAGATAGAGAAAAATCAATTATTAAAAACATCTCTTTTAAATTGTCTCCAAAAAGTAGGGTTTTGGTTATTGGTGAAAGTGGTGCTGGAAAATCTAGTTTACTACGATTAATTTCGGGAGTTATAGAACCCACTTCAGGAAATATTTATATTAACAATCTATCTTTAAGTAGTTTACATTTAAATCATTATAGATCTCAGTTAGGCTTATCTCTTTCAGAGGAAACTCCTTTTGAAGGTTCAATTAGAGAAAATTTAATTTTTGGAAATGATAAAATAAAAGATGACGTAATTTTTGATGTTTTAGATAACATTGGGTTATCTCAATTTTTAAAAGAGCAACCCAATGGTCTCGATACGGTTATCTATCCTGAAGGAAAGCAAATGTCTTACACCATTGCCAAAAAAATGATTTTAGCAAGAGCTATTATCAAGCAGCCAAAAATAATGATTTTAGAAGATCCTTTAGATCAATTTAATTTAGAAGAAACAATTAGTATCATTAACTATTTAACGGATGAAAAAAGACCTTGGTCTTTAATTGTGGTAAGTAGTAAAAAAAGCTGGCGTACAAAATGTAGTGAGACAATTACGTTAGAGAAAGGCGAAATTAAATCTATAAACTAATAAGGATGTTAAATATTTCTAACAATCAATTGTATAAAACCGTAGATTTAAAAAGTTTTAAATCTGGTAAGAATATTTTTAGCAAAGAATATTACAAAGCGCTTAATAAATTTTTATTAGTATTTGCTTTCTTGGGTGCAGTTACCTTGTTTTTACCTTGGACCCAAAACATTACAGGTAAAGGCTTAGTAACGACCTTAGCATTAGGACAAAGACCACAAACGATACAATCTCAAATTCCTGGTAGAATTGAGCAGTGGTTTGTGAAAGAAGGTGATTATGTAAAAAAAGGAGATACCATTTTAAGAATATCTGAAATTAAAAGTGATTATTTTGATACTCGATTAATTGAAAGAACGAACGACCAAATAAATGCAAAAATATCTTCTGTAAATGCATATCAATCTAAAGTAGAAGCCTTAGATAGACAAGTTGATGCTTTAAAACAGGAACGAAAATTAAAATTAGAACAAGTAGAAAACAAATTTTTACAATCTAAATTAAAAGTAAAAAGTGATAGTATAGAGTTTGAAGCGGCCAAAACAAATATTAAGATTGCAGAAAGACAATATAAGAGAACGAAAACATTACAAGAAGAGGGATTAAAAGCAGTAAAAGATGTTGAACAAAAACTATTAAAACTTCAGGCAACACAAGTAAAATTGATATCTAAAGAGAATAAATTACTCACTAGTAAGAATGAGGTTTTAAATGCAAAAGTTGAAACTTCTCGAGTGAAGGCAAGTTATGCTGATAAAATATCTAAATCTCAAAGTGAAAAGTTTACCGCACAATCTAGTGGTTTTGATGCAAGAGCACAAGTATCTAAATTAGAAAACAGCAATAGTAATTACAGAATTAGAAACAGCTTGTTATATATAACAGCTCCTCAAAATGGGTATATCAGCAAAGCCTTAAAAGGTGGAATTGGAGTTACTTTTAAAGAAGGAGAAGAAATTGTAGGAATTATGCCAGCGCAGTACGATTTAGCGGTTGAAACCTTTGTAAGACCTATCGATTTACCTTTAATTCATAAAGGAGAAAAAGTTCGCGTACAGTTTGATGGTTGGCCAGCAATTGTATTTAGTGGCTGGCCTAATGTTTCTTATGGTACTTATGGAGCCAAAGTTGTAGCTATAGAAAGGTTTATAAGTGATAATGGTACCTATAGAATTCTATTATCTCCGGATATAACAGATCATAAATGGCCAAAAGATATTAGAGTTGGTTCTGGTGCAAAAACTATTGCATTATTAGAAGATGTACCAATTTGGTTCGAACTTTGGAGACAGTTAAACAGCTTCCCTCCAAATTATTATCAACCAGAAGAAAGTATAACAGTGAAATCTAATTCTAAACAGAAATAAATATCAGCTAATTTTTTAGCGTATTAAAACATGAAAAAATATATTTTAATTCTGTTTTTATTAACATACACCAAAATTTCATCTCAAGAAAAGGTTGAATCTGTCATGATTTTATCTGAGTATTTAGGATATGTAAAAACCTATCATCCTATTGTAAAACAAGCAAACCTTATTATCAATAATAGTGAGGCTAAGTTATTAAAAACCAGGGGTGCTTTTGACCCAAAAATTGAAATTGATTTTGATAAAAAAATTTTTAAGAATAAAGAATATTACAATAAATTAAATGGAGCTTTTAAAGTACCTATTTATTACGGACTAGCGTTTAAAGCAAACTTTGAAAATAATGATGGCCTTTATTTAAATCCTGAATCAACTTTACCAACAGATGGTTTATATGCTGCAGGTATATCTGTTTCTCTATTAAAAGGACTTTTGATAAACAATAGAATGGCGTCTTTAAAACAGGCAAAATTCTTCGTTAATCAAGCAAAAGAAGATCAGCAAATATTGGTTAATGAAATTTTGTATACTGCATCTTTATCTTATTTTAATTGGTTAAAGACCTATAATGAAAAAATAATTTATCAAAATTTTTTAAATAATGCAGAAATGCGTTTTAAAGGAACTAAAAGAGCATTTTTAGAAGGGGATAAACCTGCTATTGATACTCTTGAAGCAGGTATCACCTTAAATAACAG
>Ga0209712_10001242_pt1 | contig 21926 bp, 17 predicted proteins | sample ArcOceMetagenome_FD_187443 | JGI IMG/M metagenome (GOLD analysis project Ga0209712, IMG submission 187443) | Marine eukaryotic phytoplankton communities from Arctic Ocean - Arctic Ocean - Greenland ARC118M Metagenome (SPAdes) (version 2) | ecosystem: Environmental > Aquatic > Marine > Oceanic...
TGTTTGATACAACCAGTCGAGAAATGCCATTCAGTTATAAAATATTGTTCGCTAATAGGTGGCTATTTAGTGGTCTAATTGAGGCCGTGTTAGCCAAGGATCCTGCCATGAATGCAACGTTGCGAACGACTACTGCACCCACCATGCTGTCGGCTAGTGTTAAGACCAATGTATTGCCCATCGAAGCTATTGCGACAGTCAACTTTAGAGTGCACCCTAGAGACACTCTTGAGAGTATCTTTGAGCATGTCAGTGAGGTAGTAGAGAATGATAATATTGAAGTTAGGCCAATGGCATGGGACGGTTTTGGTTTAGGTAAATCAGCATCTCAAGTCTCTAGCTGGGAGTCAAAAGGTTATATTAGCATCGAGAAATCGATCAAAAGTATTTATGGGGATGTCATCGTTGCGCCAGGGCTTATGTTGGCAGCGTCTGATTCAAGGCACTATGGCAGAGTGTCTGATAATGCTTACCGTTTTAATCCTTTTCCACTGACGAGAGACCAATTAACGGGTTTTCATGGCACCAACGAGCGCATTGGAGCTGACGATTTTATTCGTGGGGTAAAAGTATACATTCGTCTTTTAGAGGTTGGCTCAAGTCAATAAACAAAGACCAAAGTAAGCCGAAGAGGAGCAAGGGGGCAGGGTGGTTGAAATTGACAACCCGGATTGAAATCGTCAGGTCTTGAATTTTGTGCAAAATACAAGACTTGGTAATCATATGGAAATCTTCTGAGTGTTAATCTTAGTCTGCGGTTCAGTAATTTTACCAAGATCGTATATATAGAACGGCGATTTAACTTTACAATCCCAATTTTGAACACGAGTCATCTCACTCCCCTTAACGAAAATCGGTCATACAATGCTCGAGTACTCCCCCCGCGTTTAATAAATCATCTAGTGCGTTTTGTGTGTATTTGTCCCTTAGTAGATCCCGCGGTACATTAAAGTCCAAAGCGATGGCTGATGAAAAAGCCAGATTTTAGTTTGCTAAATAGTTAGTCAATCTGCAACCTCAATGATCCCACAGATATTTTTACCTGACTTTTGAATAAAAACGTCTTTCCTATTTATGCTCAAAGACTGGAATGTTCTCGGTACCAGTGATGGATACGGTTTGGAAATCGACATTCAGTTATTTTGAAGACGTTACTGACCATCGTTATTTTTTTAGCTCATTAATGAGTGGTTTGGAAGGTTTATAATGTGTGCAGTTAATGGCTTATATGTTTCCTGTGTTAAACATTCAGAAACGCGTTTCATTAACCTTTCTAATGAGTAAAAATTAGTAGGTGCACACCAGATCATGCTGTGAATTTCATCACTTTGGCAACTTAAAGTGTGAAAGTATCTATCTTTTCATTAAATCCGAATTCATACAAAGTTCTTATCATAAAATCACAAGCATATTAAATATACGATTCTTCAATATTTTGCTTAAGAATAATTTTAGGAGTAATCCCATTGCTCATTAGTGTAGCCAACCCAGTTCTCCAAGGCCTAGTGACATATCGATACTGCTAAGTATGGGAAAGCATATTTGTTATATAAACTTTTATTGATACTTATCAATTAGGCCTAAAGAACCGTAAAAACAGAGAAATAAAAGGATGGATTGTTTCTTGCATACAAGGTATTTGAGTTATTTCATTAGTTAAGAGTTTTGTAATATTAACTGAATTTGTTTATGAAAATATTGATACACCGAAGGTATACGATGAAGTCAGACCTATTAATATTTAGTATCGCCCTAAACGGCTATCAGTGGTTGTATAAAGACTGTATCGCCTCACATCAAGGGTATGCAAAAAAACATGGCTATTGTTATCAAGTTGTCAGTCGTCCATTTATCACAGAGCTTGGAGCTGAGTGTTGCTGGTTAAAATTGACTCTTACCTTAGCTGCATTCAACGCAGGTTATCAGAAAGTACTTTTCGTTGATGCTGATGCTTACATCAATGAGGTAGCACCTGCGATTGAAACCACAATTCAACTTGGGAAGTATGTCTATCTGGCTAAAAGTTATTCTGCCAGATTCAACTCAGGTGTTATGTTTATGCTTAACCATGAAGTAACCATTACATGGCTTAAAACAGTTTTGTCTAGTCGGATGACCGCCGTTTCAGATCAAGACAGTGTTGGTTGGGGAGAAAATGGTCACATTATTAAATATTCCAAAAACCGTACTTTTATTGAAGTAATAGACAGACGATGGAACAATACTTACGACCCCGACTTAGATGATTATATCCGTCATTTTAGTTTTGGTCCCTTACGTCAAAACCTTTTTTTGAGTCTTTGTCACAAAGTTATTTCAAGAATGACAACGGCAATCACTAAATCAAAATATATTGCTAGCAAATATAAATTATATACCCAAAAAACAGACCCTCTCGCTACTCTAACGAATGCAGTTATCAAACAATATACGCGTTTTAAAGAGTGCTAATGTCGTATTTTCACCAATTTCATCCTAATTTTTTCATTTGAAAACGTTTTCTTAATACGCATTTTCAAAATGCAAATTTTAACTATTAAAAATTTACAACTCAATTGCATTTAAATTAATTTACTTGTATATCAATAGTTTAAGTGAAACAAAAACCTGGCGCAAGTTACGCAAAGCAACCAGTAAATGGATTGGTAGTACGAACCTCATGACTGTGTTCATACCAATCAAACTGATTTGTGATATTCGGAGTAACTGATGCAAAACAAAATGAGTTGTAAAGTAGCAGGCTACAGGGATAGCTTAAAGTTACCTGTAGTTAAAAACAGTCATTTGTTCATCAATATACCTGTCAGTTTTTACTACTTTTAGTTTTAAGCCCCATTTTTTATTGACAAATCTGTCAGCTGGGTGCGAATAGCATCCAGCTTTTTTTATGTCAGTGTGATTTGTAATTCAAGAATATCATTCTTTTGCTTTGCAAATTGCAAAAAAAAAAGATGCTTTAAAATTAATGTTAATTTAAAACAACAAGTTAAATGTTGGCTCGTAAGGTGCAGTACAACTTGTATTCATATCAAAATAGTACGGAACATCTAATGGAAATTTTAGCTATAAAATTTTACAGATTAACAACTACAAGTAAGTTGTCGGTACTACTATCCTTGATAGAGATGGCTTTAATGTTATCTGGATGCGCACAGCAGCAACACAGTTTGGAAGTAATAGATAATCGGTCTGGAGAGTTTCATGGTGAACGAAATAAAAATGCTTATTTGTTCACACAGCAAAGTGTTACTCAAAATGTGTTTTCAGCGACATTAAATTGCGATGTTCGTCAGGGTTTTGCAACCCCTCTAAATTATCGCGTTGACAAACCTATTTTGTCATCAGCATCAACACAAGCGTCATTACCTGTAGTGAATATTCGAGCTTGTAATGCTCTGCCACTCAGCCAAAGTGATTTAATCGAAGTTATGATGGAATATGGTGAAGGTTACAGTGGTAATTATGTCTTGGATAATTTGGTTTTGCTAAACTTACCTATTATTAATGCGATTGATGCTTTGAGAATATCCCCTAAAGAACTCTCTGAAAGAATAGAATTAGCTTTGATTAAATCTGGAGTCTTTCGCCCTGCAATGGCTACAGTGCATATAAACATGCTGCATTTAGCTCTATTTTGGAGAGGAATATCATTCACACAAATTCAAAGTAGAGGTGCCTATGTTTAAGCGATTTAATGCCTATATTGTCGGTTATTATGGCATGCACAATACAGGCGATGATGCTTTACTTTATTCAGCCCGTTGGGCTAGTCATCATTTGTTATCTTCTCAAAATAATCTTGTCAGCAGCGCTACCGATACCAAGTGCCAAGAATTTGGGAACATTAAAGCCATACCCAATGCTTTGTTTCGTGGTCACCAACGACTTTTGCATTATAAGAATGCGTTGCAAAGTGAAAATATAATCTTTGGCGGTGGGTCGGTCTTACATACAGAATCTGATATTCAATTTAAGCGTCACCTCATCGCTTTGGCTGGTAGGAAACAAAGTCGATGCACAGGTGTTGGCTTGGGTCCCTTTACATCGGTAGGTGCTGAAAAGGCTTGTGCTAAGTTTCTCTCTGAGTGCGGTTTCATAGGCTTAAGAGATAAGCAAAGCTATGATATGGCTAAAGATTTATCTCCTGAGGCTAATGTTGAATTAACTTTTGATTTGGCTCCTACAATGCTTTGTAGTCAAAAAAATAAACTTGTTGAGATTGAACGAAGTGGCATTATGTTTAATTTCTGCCAACAGGCAATTGATGCATATGGTAATACGAATAATAAAATCGAATTTAGAAGGATCCAAAGTGCGATTGAAATAATTGAAAAAATCTGGTTTGAGACCAGTGAGCCAATTTATATTGTTGATTTTAATGCGCATTATTGTTTCGGTGACTTTCAAATACATCGTAAAATCATTGACCAATTGAACGAAAATATTCCGGTAACGCATATTCAATATGACCCAAATCCATTTAGAGTGTTACAAAGAATAGCAGGATTTAAGGCCTCAGTTTGTATGCGTTTACATGCTTCAATTATGTCTTTTATGGCAAATACACCATCAATATCAATTAATTATCATCGTAAGTGTAAAAATTGGTGTGAGCAAATAGGTATGTCTGGAGAATATCAATTTGATGCACTAGAGGTTTGTTCTGATAGCGTAGCAAATGCACTTAAACAGTGTCTTGGCACGGAGTTTATAAAACCCGTTATGACGACAGAAGGAGCAATAAAAGCTTCTTTGTTAAATTGGAGATAAATGAATGTATAAAATACAGTTTTCAGTTGTTTTCCCGTTATATAAAAATTGATAGCGTGAATAAAAAATTTGAATCGATATGTGCCCAACGGTACGCAGCTTCTGAAATTATCGTTGTGGACGACAGTTCGTCGGATGGTAGTGCTGAGAAAGTAAGAAAACGTCATATCCCCAATTTAAAGATTGTTCAACAAACAAATCAGGGGGGTATCAGCCGCTCGAAGTTTAGAATTGTCTTTAGTGAGTTTTCCATATATTGCTTCTATCGATGTTGATAACCAATGGTCGTCTTTTTTCCTAGCTGAAATGCATAATTTAATTTTACGCTTTTCTGAGCAAGGCTTCTTCGCAAGTCATTATCAGAAAGTAGTTAAACAAAATATTTATATTGATCCTAAGTTAGCAACGAAGAATATATCGCCAACGGGGTGCATCTTAGAAAACTACTTTGCGGTAGCCTCAGAAGACGATCTTTCATTCATGGTATCTAGTTGTGTGATTACATCATGTTTGTTTCATCAGTTAGGTGGTTTTCCCGTCGGTGAATCTATGGGGGAAGACCAAGAACTGTTTAGTTGCGTTGCACTACAATCGCAAATCGTATTTTCCCCATTGGTTTTATTGCTACACCACACCGACACTGAAAACCGCGCATGTGATAGACATATTCCACAAACCATTTTGCCTTTTGCCGCCCGTTTACTTGGGTAAATGTTAACACAGTCAATTGACACCAATTTAAAGCAAGATATATTGCGCTATTGCGGCGCCCACGTTTGTCATTTAGTCATAATTAATATACGCGCGGGTGATTTTATTGTTGCAAAGCGTTTACTCAAAATGGATGTTTGTAAGCTGAAGCCAAAGCATAGATTAGTGTTTCATTTATGAATAGAATTCTGTATTTACAATTCCATAATTAATGGATTATTCAAATGGATGCGTCGTTCTTTAACATAAATTCACAAAGTTAGAGGTAAAAAAATGAAGCTCAATGCTATTTGTATCATTAAAAATGAAGTCGATATTATTGCAGATACTTTGGACTGCGCCCTAGAATTTTGCGATACGATTTATGTATTCGACAATGCTTCAACCGATGGAAGTTGGGAGGTGATTTGTGCAAAGGTAGCCCAAGACTCGCGCATTGTCATTGCGGCACATACCAATGAAATATATCGTAACCAGTTCAGAAATCGTGTCTACAACATGTTTAATCATAACTTCTCGGCATCTGATTGGTGGTACATCTTAGATGCAGATGAAATGCTAATCGAAGACCCTCGTCCCATGCTTATCAGAGCAATGCAGCGGAATAAAAATCAAATACGCGTTTGGCAAGCTCAATTCTACTTTACGGATAAAGATTTAGCCGTTTATGATAATGAAAATAAGTCGTTGCCGGTTTCTCAACGTCGTCGTTACTATCGAATTAATTGGCGGGAGCCGAGATTCTTTAGAAATTCGCCAAATCAAAAATGGCCTGAGGATATCAGTGGAAAAGTGCCTCCATTTTGTAATGCTCTTTTTCATCCATCGCCTATTTGTCGACATTATGCACAAAGAACGCCTGAGCAAATAAAAATGCGCCATGAAATACGAGTCAATAACCCATATAGCTTTTTACATGTGAAAAACAAATCTAAGAATGATTGGTTAAAAAAAGCTACAAATTGTTATTTTTATGAAACAGGACAAAAGATGCAATTTCCATTGATAGACCGGTTTGTATTTTACGCAAATCAGAGTAGATATTGGCTAATTTGGAGAATTAAGAACCTTATTTTTATTAAAAATAAATTGGTATCAAAAGTGTTTAGGGCGACTTAGTTATAGTACCTTAAAAAGGCATCTGGGGCAGGGAATATACGACATTGGGGGTCCCAATTTTAGGCACTTAACGTACACAATTTATAAACATAATATGTGCAATGGCGAAGCGTGATTTTTTGCTGCTTACTCTTTAAGTTTAGGCAACGTTTTTATGCACATGAACCGCACATTTTCGATAGCATAGCCGATTTTTTATGCGGTGCTACTTTCATCATGGGCATATATTATTTATGTCTTTATTCATTTCGCAGGAAAGAAACGTTGTCGTTTCTATTCTCAATTTTGTCAATTGACTAACGGTCGCCTTTCAAATTGATTATGATTTTATTTCCGGGTGCAACAATATCAACTGTTTCACATAGATTTTTTACTAAATCTAAACCACGGCCTGATAGCCCATCTAAGGAAATGTTTTTGTCCTTATTCATATCGAAACCCTGTCCTGAATCTATGATTTCAAAATCTATTTGTGCAGTATTAGGGCAGAAAGTAAATTTCATACTAATTTTGTCGTCTGATCCAACTTCTATCAATCGTGCTTCCTTTAGTCGTAGATATTCAGAAAAACCTGAAAAATCATTCTTTAGCTTTGAGTCTAAATTCAGAATACCGTGATCTATACCATTATTGATGAGCTCAGCGAATACAGTAAATGCTCTTTGTCTTAAATCACCTACAATATCTGTATTTCGCATAATACCGTCTAAGTACCCAACAACATCGGTGCTTGCTATAAGTCCGCCTTCAATTTCAAGTGTTAAAGTAATTCTTCCATGATTAGCCTCAATGAATTTTGGCTTGTTGTATACATGACTGTCGATTAACGATTGTATTTGTAAATCACAGATTGAAAGGTCGTCAAGCAATTCAGCCATATCATTAAAAACGGTAAATTCGTTCACAACGTAACTAACTAATGATTCTTTGAAGTCATAGCGTTCCAATATCTCTATGAGATTCGGCATGCCGAACGCTTTACCTTGGTGGGGGTGTTGTTCAATCAGACCATCACTAAAGAAGAATAAGTTGCTAATAGTCCCCATGTCGACAACCATGATTTTAGGATCAAAAACGGCTGGTTCAAGTATTCCTAACGCCATCGACGTTGATGAATATCGCTCTAACGAATGGTCTGTTTTGAGTAATATAACATCAGGCATCCCACCGTTGAAAAGTCGTAACTCTCGGTTGTTGAAATTTATTTCTATGCCAACTATTGCAACAAAGTTGTTATCAGGTAATTCTATATTAAGCTTTTTATTTGCTTCATGAATAATATGCGCCAAGTTAAGATTTTTTTTGATCATTGCCTTAATTGTTGAAGCAAGAGGCAAAATAATGATGGCAGCAGCTAAGCCGTGTCCTGTTGCATCGGCGAGGAAGACAAAGAGGTTGCCATTCGGCGCGGTATTACAAATAAAAGCATCCCCATTAAACGAACTTAAGGACTTAATATAGGTGTCGACATATTGTGTGTTAGTCGCCAATGAAGCGGTTGTATATTCATACACATAGCGTGCTAAGTTTTCTTCTTGTTTTCGTTGATCCAGTAAATTTTCTAGCTCTTGTTTTTGTAAGTTAACGACTGCAGATTGGTCGTATAAATTTCGGCAACGTTGGATTTTTTGCCATAATAATTGAACGCTAATTGGCTTTACTAAAAAGTCATCAATTCCTTTCTCGAAAGCTACTGACATCAAAGCTTGATTGTCTTCTGCTGTAATCATCATGACGGGTACTTTATAAGAAAGTGATTTTATAAAAGGTAAAATATCGATACCGTTACCATCAGTAAGTTGGTTATCGAGTAAAATAAACTCGAAGGATGAGTTCATTAGCTGATCTTTAGCCGCTTGCAAATTACTGCATACTTTTATCTCGCATTGCTTACTGACTAAAAAGTTCTCTAGGATTTCAGCAAACAAATCACTATCTTCGATTATTAATATACGCATTTGAAGCTCTGCCTACGAAATATCAAAAAGTTGATCGAAATTAGCAATTTGCAAAATCTCTTTGGTACTTTCTTTGAGTCCACTAATTCGGATAGGAATGTTTTGACATTTAGCCTTTTTTTGTAGCAATACCATCATGCCTAACGCAGAGCTATCCAAATATCCTACAAGACTAAACTCCAACTCAATCTCGGTTACACTGTTATCTGCCAGCAGTTTCTGATAATGCTCAGTAAATTCTTTGTGATATCCAAAGTCAAAACGTTCAGGTATTCGTATTACTTTTTCGCTCATGATGGACTCCTTCTAAAAAGGGTGATGCCATAAAATGGACGCTGCAGAAAATAGGGATTGCAGAAATTCGATTAATGTAACTTTATACTCTCTAAAAATTGATGTAAACAGTCAGCCTTATTGAAAATGTTTACAAAGATAGATATTTAATTTTTTATGTTATTTTTTTAAGAATGAGTTGCATAAAAAAATTAGACCCGTGATTAGAAAGAAACTTTCTTTACCCCCTTAAATACACTGACGAAATTACTAAACTGCTCTTAATGTTCAATGTATTTATTTTACATTTATTAAATAAATGTTAACTAATTTATATAGTTTAGAGCCATGATTAAAGGATAGTATCTTTGGCTTTCGAAATTATATTTAAGTCCTTCTTATGTTTTCAAATTATATGGACAAGTCAACTTGCAAATTGAAAATTTTCGCAAGGCACGAATACATTTTTTGCAAAATAGAAACGCAACATACTTTTATTTTTAAAAATAACTATAAAAATCAACTTCTTATGTTTTTTAAGTTATTGGTGCATAAATTGCAGAGTCTTCTATAAATTCACAAAGCGTTTTGTTTATAGTGAGAGGGCAGCAAGATGAAAAAGATCTATGTTTATTTTAGGCGTGACTACTGGAAATGTTTTGATGTTGACGCATTATCCTATGACCTTATAGATTATAGGTCTGAATATTTTTGTTGTTTAGTAAAAAAAATAAATCGCCCCATACTCATTATATTGTTTTCTATTGGGTTTAGCTTGCAGGTATCCGCTCAATCTTTGGCAGACTCAAACCTAAATAATCAGTCGCTTTATGCCAGTGGTTACATAACGGCGGGGGCACGCACCACTGTTGGGGGTAATGTTCAAAGTGCCACTGCAGTTACACTAGCTGCAAATGCAATATTTGCGGGTAATGTAGAGGCTGGAGCTGCTACCACCCTCGGCGCTGATGCAGGTGTTGTTGGTTATATCGAAGCAGGATCTACTGTAACGCTCGGTGTGGCGGCTATTGTAAATGGTTTTATTCAAACGGGAACCACCGCCACTGTTGGTGCTAGCGCCATAATCGATGGCAGTATTGTAGCCGGAACTACCGCAACCTTTGATACACTTGTTGAGGTAACCGGCGATGTTTTAGCTGGCACCACAGTCACTGTCGGTGCGGGTTCAATTTTTCATGGCAATGTTGATGCAGGAACGACCACCACCATCGGTGCTGGTGTTCAAATTGATGGGATCCTCACGGCTAATTCTTTGTTAGTTCCCCCCGTTCCCCTCTTAGTAACCAATCAAGAAGTGTTAATTACGTCGATGCAAACGGCACTGAAAGACTTGGGAACAGGAACTGAACTCGTCTCAATTACTTTTGGAGTGAATAATGAAACGCTTGAAGCTGGCATCTACAGCACCATAGATTATCTGACCATTACTGGTGGGAAAACCCTTACACTCGATGGCAAAGGGGTGGATGGTACATGGATTTTTAATATTGCTAACTACTTGAGTTTTGCTATTGATGCGAAGGTAATATTGTTAGACGTAACCGATAACAGCACTATTATTTGGAATGTACTGGGCGACAAACCGGGTGCAGCTGGTTATACACAGTTGGGCGCAGGTGCCGAAACCACTGGATTTATTCTTGCTAAGGGTTTCGTTCAAACGGGAGCCAACACAGTAATAGAGGGTATAGCAAATGATTGTGGCGGTGCTTATTCAGCGACGAATTTCATCGAGTTTGGTGCAGATAGCGTCATCGGACAGACAGGTTGTACTAACGGAATGGCCGCGTCGATCACGCAAGCAATAGCTGACGCACCTCCTGAGGCTACGATTGACTTTGGTGATGCACCCGCCTCATACGCCAGCCTTCTTGACGATAATGGCCCTCGCCATAGTACAGAAGATAACACGATCTTTATGGGGTCTGGTGTCGACGCCGAATTTGATAGTTATCAATTCCCTCTCAGTGATGACGTAACAGATAGTAATGACGATGAAGATGGTGTGGCTTTTGTCACAGGTCTCGAAGTCGGTAGTTCAGCACTACTGGAACTTATTGCATCAGCGCCAGCTTTTGTTGATGCCTGGATAGATTTTGATGGAAATGGTGTGTTTGGAATTGATGAACAAATCGCTGACACCCAAGCTGTAATACAAGGTAATAATACGCTAGCTTATGACGTCCCTGAATGGGCTGAAGCAGGTAGCACATGGGCTCGTTTTAGACTCAGCAGTACCGGTGGGTTAGAGTCAACGGGCAGTTTCAGTGATGGGGAGGTTGAAGATCATCAGGTTGATATCACAGAGCTTAATGTCAGCATAAGTTACTACCCTAGTGCTTCTGAGTGGGCAACCATTGCTTTTGAAGATAATTGGCCATCAATAGGTGATTATGATTTTAATGACTTGGTGATGAATTATCGTATCAGTGAATATAGGCTCAATGATGAAGTTATTCGCATTAAATTAGAAGGCCAAATAGCAGCCGTAGGCGCGTTACATCACAATGGTTTTGCATTTCGTTTACCCGGTATTTTGCGCAGTACAGTTGATGAAGACGCTATTCGTTATACCATTAATGACATACCACAAAACACCTCCCCCCTCGAATTGGCTCGGAACGAGGCAATAGCCATCGTCACCAATGATGTGTGGGACTTCATCAGTACGGGTATAAATTGCAACTATTATCGTACAGAACCAGGTTGTGGTAGCGATATTCAAATGAGCTTTTCTATGACATTACCAATGACCAATGCTATTCCCAGTCTGCAAATGCCTGAGTTTCCTTACGACCCGTTCTTATTTGCGAGTGATGGGTATGATCACAGCTTAGCATTTGGTCTGCCACCGGGAAGAGCGTATGAAATACATTTGCCCGATAAGACGCCCACAGAAGCTTTTAGAACCGATTTCTTTGGTCGTCAAGATGATAGGAGTGAGCCACAAAATGGGCGCTACTTTGTAAGTGAGAATGGTATGCCCTGGGCTATCAATGTTGGTGTTGAAATGCAATATTCCTTGGAATATATGGATGTGATTTATGCATATCCCTTATTTTCTAGTTTTATTGCCAATGAAGGTCTTGTGGATGCCGATTGGTACATACTTGAAAATGCCAACACAAATAATATTTTTTCTAATTAAAGAGGTGATATATGAATAAGGTGTATATTTTTGTTTGCTTAAGTGTGTTGTTGACTGCTTGCGGTGGCGGTGGATCAGAGGGTACTGCACCAGAACCACTGTCATCGGTAGTAAAGCCGTTACCCGTTACTGTTCAGAGCCAACCATCTGTAACTGAATTTACTTTAGAGGAAAGTAACCCTGAGAAGGCAGAAGGTATAATACAAAGCACAGCGAAAACAAGTCATGAAATATTAGTGCCTGACGGTTTTGCACTCAGCAGTGAGCGCTTGTTTAACCTGCGAATTTCTCGTTCAGAGGAAGACAATCAGGCTGCGTATTTATCATTGTGTAGCGATTATCAGCAGCATAACGATGGAAGCTATAGTATTAATTACGATAGCTGTCTACTCAGGACCTCTTTAAGTGATGCCAACTATGAAGCTGTCATAACCGTTACCAACGACACAGCAGGTTTAGTTGCCGCAATATGGTTTATGGATGAAAGTAAAAAACCTCTCATCATGGATTGGCGTTTTTAATGACTCCCTGATGAGTAGCAGAGAATATGTTCCTTAATATATTTTAGAATTTCACTTGAATGTTGGCTTAGTAGTTTCTATAACTCACTTTGCCAACATTACTCCATTATCAGCATGAATTAAGTCAATAACTCCTCAATATAAGTCTGTCCTATGGACCTTGTATCGAGCTTACGCAGCTAAGTTCTAAACACATTCCGGTTGTTGCATAAAGTATTTAGCTGAATACTCATAGCAAAGTATTGAAAAATGACGACCATCTAAGCTTTAAGGAGCAGTATCACCTTCATTGAAAGCTTGTTTTAGCATACAATAAAATCTTATCTATAAAATGTATCTTGGAATATTTTTATACTGTTTTTATCATCCCCTCGAAAATATTCATCCGAAGGTTTGTTTAAGCCAACCCCATAAACCGAGTGAGAATCCTTCAAATAAATTGATACCTAAAGCTGATTTGAGTATGTATAGCAACACCAATCCAAGCAACGTACTTAATGACAAAAATAAAATAGTTAAAAGTAAAATAGTCATTAGCGCCATAGACTTTTCATTGCGTGTTACCACTCGAATATTACGGCCCATTAGTAAAACAAAATAGACCCGTGATGGGTAAAATGGAATAGGTATTGTACCGCGATAGTCGATTTTGTGCTTTCGATAGCCACCATTACCAACGGCCACTTTAATGTGCCTTAATTGCTTGTCTGTAAGGGATAAAGCCGTCTCATCAGGAAGGCGGCACAACAGATTCATGACATCAGGATCATTGCGGATGGAGTTGATTTTTTTCAATTAAATCTCCTTAATATCTAATGCGTAAGTTCGTTGCCGCAGCCATTTCATCGCTAGTGATTCCAAGCTATTATAAACTGAACGAGGTAATAGAGATAATAATGCGCATGCGTAAGTTGCTATTGTGCGCTTAGGCTCTTCAAATAGAATTCGTGGCTGTTCGAATAATGCTCTATGGATCAACGTTATGGCCTGATAACTATTTCCTGAGCGAATTGCTCGACGAGCTAAGTATCTTAACTGGTAAGCTCTTGCTAAAGGTAATAATTGCTTGAATATTTGGGTGTTAGTTTGCTCATTTTTACTCATTGCTAAGGTCCAGCTCGCAAACTGTTTGTTTAGATTTGCCGATAAGCCACCGTCATTTATTCTATAGTATGTAAGAGGCGTCGGAATACCTTCAAACTTCCATTTGCTTGTTAACGCAATGCGAATCCAAAGTTCAATGTCTTCAGATTGTCGCAATGTTTCATCAAAATAATATTTGCGGCCTTGTTCTCGGTCTGTAGTTGAAATATCTGTTAAAAGTCTTCTTCGAATAACGGCAGCTGAACCGTTTCCTATTGGATTGCGGCACAGTATATCTCTGAAGTTAATCTGTGTTAGCTTAGGAAATTGTCCCGTACCCATAATATTGTTGTTTTCGTCTATAAACAGTGAAGCACAATAACTGACACCAACTTGAGGATTGTTATTAAGATGTGCCACGTGTTCAGTTAGTTTTTGACTTGCCCAACAATCATCTGAATCAAGTAATGCAATAAAGATCCCTCTAGCCGCTTGAATACCTGTATTTCGAGCTCCCGCCAAACCTCTATTTTGTTGTTGTATTAATTTTATACGAGGATCCGTAAACTGCTTGAGGATATTCAGAGTGTTGTCAGAGCAACCGTCATCAACACAGATAACCTCAAAGTTTTTAAAGGTCTGTCCTAGTACCGAAATAATACATTTCTCAATATATTTTTCTACATTGAACATAGGAATAATAACACTAACGATGGGTAAGGGTAGCTTATTCATTTGAATGACTCCTCAGGGACAAAAATTTAATGATTGATATACGACACGAAAAACAGCGTTGAATTAGCAAAACTAATAGACATACTGCGCTCATTATCAGTACGCTGAGTGCAAAGTCGGCTGGAGTTTTTGCGTTGAATAAAAGCAGCCCCGTGGCGCTTGTTATTAAGCAAAAGATACGAACATACATCTCGTATTGGTACTCGGCTTTAGCCCGTGAGATGTTGCAATGGGTATCTATGAAAATAGCAGGTATAGCAGAACAACATAGAAAGGCGACGGTTGAATAACTCTGTTGCCATTGTTGTTCAAATAAAATAGGCACATAAAAAGGTACGGCTATAGCTTGCAAAACAAAAGTGAATGCAATAAAAGATGTAAACACATATATTTTTAGTGTGAAGTCGGACAAGGTGTCTTGGCGATACTTATTGCATAGATATGGATACAGTCCAGAATTAAACGCATTGTTAAGGGATTGGCTTAAACCTACCCCCGCACTTTTAGCGAAACTGTAAATACCAAATAATTCAGGACTCAGTAGTCTTGCACCAACTAACACATCCAATTGAAGCCTCAGTGCTCTTATTAGTTCGGTAGACAGCAGTTGTCCTGAGCTCTTAATCAATGATAAGAAGATAGGTTTGTTAAATCCAATCCCATAATTCTTAACAGGTGCGAAATAGAATAAACTAACCCATAAAATAACAAACACCCATTTGCCATAAACTACTGACATAATTCCGAAATCGAACAGCGCAAACAAACCAATACTGATATTTTCTGCAAAAATACATAGGGCATTACAAATACTGTAATAGCGCATTTTACTGGCTCGGTGTAACAAAAATACTTTAACGCTAACTAAAGGATAAGGTATGTATGCAAAAGCCATTAAAATAAGCAATTCTGTGAGTTGCGAGTTATCGTAAAAGATCGCAATTGGTAAGGCTGAAGCGACTTGAAAGGCGGCAAGTGATAAGCAAATAAGCCATTGTAATAAGGCGCCATTTCTTACGAATTCAGGTAATTGATGTTCATTGCATTGCACAATTTGAGAGCCGGCACCGGAGCGCAGTACCAGCTTTAACACTTCATGACAAGCAAGTGCCAACATGATGGTGCCATATTCTATTGCACTGAGTTGTGCTGCCAAAATCAGTATGACAAAAAGTCGCGAGAATTTAGCCGCGATTTCTGAACCCAATAACCAACTGACGTTGCTTAATAAGCGTTTATTTTCAAATTGTAGTACTAGGAATTTCAATTATACTACCTAACAAATAGCTTTGTTAGGTAGTACATTCAAAAATTGATCCACTTTTAATATTAATTTAAAGCATTGATATACATAATAAAATATATTTTTTATTGATTTGACATTTGAATTTCGCAAGTTGCAAAGTAATGGATTTGCAACTTGCGAACGATTACTAGAGTAGAAATGTGAATTTGTTGTTTTTCAATAGAAAGTAGACCGAAATACTATTTCATTAATCTTGCCATTGCTGAACCTTACGGTATAGAGTCGAGGGGCTCACCTCCAGTAATCCTGCGGCTTTGACCACGTTATCCTCACATGCTGCAATTGCGTGTTCGATAGCAGCCCTTTCAACCTCTGCAAGGCTGCGAATTCCCTCAATACCTTTGAATAAATCATCAGGAGTGTGAGGAGGAGCAAGGGGATTCAAACATGACCCTTGTATAACTTGCGGTGGTTTCTTTTTATTGTTTATCTCACGTATTTTTTCGTCTGATAACCTCAACTGGCGAATAATGATTTTTTCGGTGAGTAGAGGACCTTCTGACATCACTATTGCACTGTGAATTGCATTCTCAAGTTGGCGGACATTTCCAGGCCAATCATAATTTTGAATTAATTTCTGAGCGTCAGACGATAGCCCAACAAATATCTTGTTTTCTAACTCACTAAAATACTGTAAAAAAAAGTGGGCTATCTGAATACTGTCTTGTTCGCGTTCATTCAAAGGGGGTAAGTTAATGGATATAACATTCAAACGATAATATAAATCCTCTCTTAATAGTCCTTTCTCTATAGCTTCATAAGGTTCGCGATTGGTAGCACTTAAAAAACGAATATCTACTTTTTCTACCTTGTTACTACCTACTTTTTGAAAGGTGCCAGTTTGAATGAATCGTAATATTTTAGCTTGCAAAGCGATATTCATCTCACCAACTTCATCTAAAAAAAGAGTTCCTTTATCGGCTTTTTGTGCTGCACCTTCACGATTTGATGCCGCCCCTGAAAATGCTCCCTTAACGTGGCCAAAAATTTCAGATTCCATTAGCTCACTGGGAATTGCAGCACAATTTAAGCTCACAAGAGTCATGTCTTTTCGCGGACTTAGTTTATGTATGGCATCAGCAACAAGCTCTTTACCTGCGCCGCTTGGGCCAGTAATAAAAACTGAAGCATTACTTTGTGCACACCGTTCTATTGAATCATAAACAAACTGCATCGGAGTAGATTGTCCAATAAAACGCATGAAATTATGTTTTCGCCTAAATTGCCATTGTTCTAATGTGCGGCGCAATAAACTGCGTTCTGCTAATATCTCACTATGATTAATAGCCTGTTGGATGGTAATTATTAACTCTTCATTGTTCCATGGTTTTTGCATGAAACTCCACACTCGACCGTTATTAATTGCATCCATCACCAGATCCAGCTCAGTGTAGGTAGTGAGCATTATTCTTACTGTCTCTGGCCAACGATGTGCAACCTTTTGGAGAAATTCACTGCCTCCCATACCGGGCATTTTATTATCAGATATGACAATATCGATATCCTCTTGCTCTAGAATGGCGATGCCCTCTTGAGCCGAGTTGGCTGTGTGGACCTTTAAATTTAGCCCTCTAATTGACCGCGTTAACGCGTCCAATATATTGACTTCATCATCAACAAATAGAATGCTGCCTTTTGAATCGCTATTCATCTTTTACCTTCCACTAGTTAGATGCCTTTTATCAGCATCGCACAATTTTTGATGACTAAAATTTATGTATGTACTAAACAACAATTTATCATAAAAAACATAATTTATTTAAATTGAATAAAACGCGCATCCCGTAGTGTTGAATTCAAGGTGCTCACTGCAGAAACCGGTGCTCAGTACTTATCAATTTAATAAATATTAACCATTGTATGGCTCGGACTTTTGCACATTATTTAGCCTTATGATAAGTCGAGTTGCTAAACGTTGCCAGTTAACAGTAAACGAAGATACAGAATTTGCGATGTAAGCTTTTGGGATTAATAATAAAATCTCTGTAGAGCTCATACTTATATATTAATTAATAAGAAAACCAAGTGTAAAACAGGTCCCTTTTCCCAACTCTGATTCAACCTCGATACTAATATTTTGTGTTTCTAAGATTGCATAGCTTACGCTCAATCCTAAACCAGTACCTTTGCCTACCGGTTTAGTTGTGAAAAACGGGTTGAAAATTTGGCTTTTAGTTTTTTGATCCATACCAATTCCATTGTCTTCGACATGAATTAATAAATATTGTTGATATAGCTCACTGTGGATTCTTATTGTACCTCCCTCTGGCATCGCATGTGCCGAGTTTATAAACAAGTTGACAAATACTTGTTGGAGTTTTCCGTAGTTATTTAAAACCTTGGGAAGTGTTGTTTCTAGTTCGTTAATTATTGTGTGTTGGTATTTAAATTCATTTGCGACAACGTGCAGAGCGTTGTCTACGCAATCATAAATTGATATCTGTTTGAGATTATCGTCACTTGCATGTGAAAATGATTTTAGTCCTTCAACAATTTCTTTAATCCTTTGAATGCCGTCTTGATTTGACTTAACGATTAGTTCGGCATCTGTTAATAAAAAATCTACCTCCTTTTTCTTTAATGTCTCATTGAACTCTTGTCGAGATAAGTGGCCGTTTAGATATATTTTTTCTTCCAACAACTTTAAAGTAAGTTTAAATTCCTTTATGTAATCGTAAAGAGTTTGTAAATTAGATCGAATATATCCGATAGGATTATTTATTTCATGAGCTACCCCCGCAGCAAGTTGCCCTAATGATGCCATCTTCTCGGATTGAATTAATTGTTTTTGTGTAGTTTGAAGATGAGCTGTGGTTTGTTTAAGTTGTGTATTTCGCAGGGCAATTGTTTCATCGGATAAGTGTTGTCTAATCCCGCTTATCAAGTGACCTTTTGCAACTTCTAATATATGCAATGCCTCTTCATCGAGTGATTCGATTTTGGATAGAAAACCAATCCATACCGAATTATTGCTTTCCAATTGAAGGTTTATATAAATAATCCATTGAAATTTTTGACCATTAACTACATCCTTTTCATTGATAGGTGTGATAAACCAATGAGGGGCTGCATAATATCGGTCTGAAGGGAGACGCTTAAGTGGGAGTTGTTTAAAAAAAAATGATTGAAGTTCGGGATTTTCTTCCCAACCGCTATTTGAAGACCAAATTAATGCTTTAGTACCGCTTTTTAATTTTCCCTTATTAAAAATCGCTTTGATACCGTATTCAGCATTAAAAAATTTACCAGTGAGTGAAACTGTGTTTTGCAAAATATCAATTAAGTTTAGTTTTGAAGAAAAATCATATGATGCTTCAGAGAGATACTCAATTTCAGCCTGTTTTTTTTTCGTGTCATTTAGTGATGTTTTTAAGTATTTATTAGCTAAATAAATTTCTCTCGAGAACACTTCCAATTGATGTTCGGCAAGCTGTCGAGCCTTCTTTTCTCGGTCAATTTGACGTTTAAGTAACTCTATATTTGTAATTGGCGTAATTTGATTTTTATCCAACCTTGATTACCTCAATTACGCATCTTTCATCGTTTTTATGTTCGCACTCGATATGAGTTACCGTTACCTCTTGGTTCACATGCTTTGACAAACCATACACTAAGCCCTCGCAAAAGTGGCAAAGTTTACGGGGTGATTTATAGTGAAATCTCAAAATTTTTTCAGATTCAAATAAAAAATCAAATTCAGGTATTAAATTATCAGGATACAATTTCTTGACCTCAACATGGATAATATTTTGAACACCATGCAAAAACTCAAAAACATCAACAAAATCATGCGCGCCAAGAGGAGCTAGTGCATATAATTCTTTAAAAACCCATTCTCCAAAAGCCTTTTGTGCTTTTTCTACCGTGATAGCTTTTTTACTAGCGATGAGAGCGACCAGTGAAAAGAATTCTTGATCACCGAATAATCCAGCTGAGGTATAGATCCCACCGCTATCTAAGTCGGATTCTTGTAACAATTCATCCCACAGTCTAAGACCCCAAGTATCTTCGACGAACTCACTTAGCTTAACAAATAAGATACCTTTCAACTTTTATACCTCTTAAATTAATCGGGGTAAATTAATCGGGGTCAGATCAACGTTAAATTAATTTTGTCGCCATCCGAGTTTACTTCCCGGAGGCAAAGCCTGTAAACGTCTACCTGTGAGTGATGCCAATTCTTCTTTAAAACGGACATTACCTAATGCCATGCCTTATTGGGTAGCGTCTCTACTATCGTCTAGTAACGTTCCTTTGTAGTGGTTAATTAATATTGGAAACGGTTTTATAGTAAAGCCAGAATATTCTTTGTGACTCGTTTGGGCTCAAACCACTTTATACTAATGTGGCCTAGTCTGGCTGTAATAGCCAATTATATAATCCGTTATGTGCTGTTTAGCTTCCGTAAAATTTCGGTAACCTGTTGTTGCTATCCATTCCGTTATTAAACTTCTAAAGAATCTTTCTATGGGACCGTTATCCCAGTAACTCCCTCTGCGACTCATGCTTGACATTAACTGATAACGCCAAATCAATTGTCGAAATTTTCTGCTCGTATAATGACTGCCCTGATCACTATAAAATATCACGTCTTTAGCCTTGCCTCGGCGCTCGTAAGCCATTTTCAGCGCCGGCATTGTCAATTGACTGTCTGGTGACAACGACATTTCCCAACCCACAGGTTTTATGGCAAATAAGTCCATCACAACGGCTAAATAAGCCCAACGATTGCCTGTCCAAATATATGTCACATCGCCACAGCACAACAAGTCTGGTTCGGTCACAGCAAATTGTCTATCCAGCAAATTGGGTATCTCTACATGCTCATTAGCGGTTTTTTTATGAGCATGCTTAGGAAGCTGGCAACTGACTAACTCCGACTCTTTCATCAGCCTACCAGCACGATAACGGCTTAGTGCCATTCCTCGTTGACTGAGTGCATCAGCGACCGTTCTGGCAGCCGCAGAGCCGTTACTCTCACGATGGAATTGCTTGACTTTACCTAACAAGCAAACGCGCTCAGGACAAATGCTGTTATTCTTCGCTAACCAATATTTATAGGTGCTGCGGTGCACCTCAAATACCTCACACCACAAGGTGACAGGGTATCGTTTTGGCTGGCTCTGATTGAGTTTCTTGATTAACGAAAACGGTTCAGAGAGTCGGACATCAACAGAGCAGTAGCCTTTTTTGAAATTTATTTCTCCAGTTCAACTCGCTCAATTCGTTTATTTAGCTCACGAATTTTCAACTGCTCTGGCGTCATAGGCATCGCCGCTGGTGACTTACCTGCACGCTCTTCCCGCAGCTGTTCAACCCATTTTCTGAGGGTGGAATTACCCATTCCCATGACCTTCGCAGCGTCTTGATGGGTATAACTCTGGTCAACGACTAGCTGAGCTGTTGCTAATTTAAATTCTGGACAAAATGGTAGTAAGTGGAATGCGTAAACACACTCGTATAAAACTATTGGCAACTCACCTTATCAAGCACCCATTAGTAATACTCTTTCTTGTATTAGCGACGCTTTTTCAAAATTCGATGGGAGCAACTTGAATGACCACTTATTAATTCGCAAAGGTATAATATGAAATGAGGAGTGGTAAATGGGGAAATTTAAATCACCAGGGCAGGTTTTACGTTTTCTATCATATTATGGCGAGATTGATCTTCTATTTCGGCTTGTTCTGCTATTTGTTGCAAGCAATAAATAGCAGAACATTGTGTGACCGGTTTTTCGTTAAGTGGAGTGAGATGACTTGTGTTCAAAATTGGGATTGTAGAGTTAAATCGCGGTTCTATTCATACGATCTCGATAAAATTACTGAACCGCAGTCTAAGATTAACATTTAGAAGACTTCCATATGTTTAGCAAGTTTTGTATTTTGCACAAAATACAAAACTTGACCCCTCATGTCTCTGTTTAGTTGTTTGTCGTTTCCTCAAAGCAAGCCGAAAGTGTAAACCCATAGATATCCCAAAGTGTTGCGGCAAATATATCTGGCGCAGCATTAGGAAATATTACATCCGCACTATGGCAGGTGCCGTTGACTGTTCGACTACTCGCTTTGACACCTGCCGCCAGTAAATTCCGATAATACTTTAGACCTTCATCGCGAAAGAGATCCATCTCATTGACAGAAATCATATGGGGAGGCAGTCCACAAAGGTCCTCATTATTGGCCATTATTGGCCAGCATAACGGATTATTAGCTTGTGTATTGTTAGGATCATACAGCGAGGCACACAGCTGAATGATGGGATAGTTTATAAAATAACCA
>Ga0209712_10001245_pt1 | contig 21896 bp, 10 predicted proteins | sample ArcOceMetagenome_FD_187443 | JGI IMG/M metagenome (GOLD analysis project Ga0209712, IMG submission 187443) | Marine eukaryotic phytoplankton communities from Arctic Ocean - Arctic Ocean - Greenland ARC118M Metagenome (SPAdes) (version 2) | ecosystem: Environmental > Aquatic > Marine > Oceanic...
GGTACATTATATTATGGTAGTTACACACAAGCCATACCAGGTAGTGGTTTATCAAATGTAAGAAATAATGGTGGGGGTGAGTTTAATGATGATTTATTTGCTCCTCTTTTTAATTCTACTTTAGGAAATATAGCATATGAGTTAGGAATAAATGGTAACTTTATAAATTCTGAAAACGACTCCACAACATATCCTGCACCTAATGGTCTAATATACACAGCATCAATTAGTGGTTCATTTACGGTATATGGTGAAAACAGACAAATTCACCCTTGGGTATTTACTAGATATACCAACCAAGGACCACTATCTACTTTAAATGGTTCTGCAGTTTTTATATATAAAGAAAATGTAGTGTCTCCAACATATAATCAATCTTTTGATACAAACACTGTAATTACAATTGCACCAAGTACAGGTGAAATTAAATTTAATTCTTCTACCGCAGCAAGTATAACTAAAATAGCACTTTCTGGATTAGAAAATACCCCATCTGGTAACAGTTTGTCTCTTGATTCAAAGATGACAAATTTAGAGGGCATAACTACCGATAAGGATTTAGGTAAAATACATATATCATCTAGTGCAACTAATTTTTTATCATTAAACATTACAGATGCTATATCTATAGGAGATGGAAATTTACTTATAGATAGTTTTTTCCCACCCTCTACTTATACAGTAGACGCTGCAGTATCATCACAACTATTTAATGATACTAAGTATAATACCAACGGTACGGGTGTTGGAGTTACATTTAGTCTCCGTTCCCAATATAGTTTTGCAGCATCAGGTTTTATAATATCAATAATTGAAGTAAATAATGCAACTGGTGGTTCTGGATGGCAAACCGGAGAAGTTATAACAATAACAGCCGCTACTTTAAATGCAAATGGGTTCTCGGGGGCTACAGGAGATTTACAATTTACTGTAGATAATAATAACATGGACCCACAACAAACTAATTACTTTTATGAAATAGTAGGTACACTTGATTCAACATCCTCTCCATTTACAATGTTTACAGCTGGTGTAGATTTAGATTTTTCATTTACAGGTCCATTCCAACAAGCTACTTTACAACAACAACAATATTACGGTCCAAATAATTCACCCGTTCAATATCCTAATAATACGTTACTTAATGGTTATTATACTTATACTAGTAGTATTTTTGAATCAACCCCAGGAGTAGGTACTGGTCCTTCAGGATCGACTCAATTTGGTCTTTATGCAGATTTAGGGCAGTATGTATCACAAGTAACACAACTAGAAACTGAGGCAGCGAATGGTATTAGAATTAATTTTACAGCAACTACCGGCTTACCTCAATTTATAGATTTAGAACCTGGTGAAAAAGTAAAATATACAGCAGTACCCGGTTCTGTAACTTTTACAGGAACCTATGATCCTGAATTTTTAACAACAACAGTTCTTGGTGCAAATGTATTTGGAGAACCAATCCCAGATATATTCTCTACAAGATGGAGTGATGTTTATGTGTCTTTTTCTGCTTCAAATTCATCTTCAGTAGATGGTTTATATATATTTAACCAATTACCTTCTAATGATGTTGAAGTTACGGCTTCAATGTTCTTAAGGTCATGGACAGGTAGTGATGCAGGACCAAAATATGGAGATGTAGATTATGCCTTATCACCTAGCTCTCCACTTTATGGAGAAGGTGAAACTGGAGAAGGACCAACATGGCCTACTGCTTCTATGAAAATATATACAGGTAGCTATCCTAACAATATACCTGTAATTGGAGACGACGTTGCTTATGAGGTAGAATTTCAAAATGCAAATATACACGTTAATGGTATGGCTATTACTATGAGTTTCTCCATTCCAAAAGACGATATATCACTTAAAGATTGTTTATCTTTATCATTAGCAGTTAATTCAGACCAACCACTATCAGAAATAGAAAATTCACTTGTTGTAACTGAATATAACTTAGAGTTTAACACAGTTCCTTTAGTTTCTGAGGGAGATGGTAGAGTTCCTACCTTTATAGAAAATGCATTTGAGGGTACAAACGGTTTTTCAAACACACCTGATTGTCAACCTTTATTAAATAATGCTTTTACATATAGGAGAAACGATCAAATACAGGAGGTTGATTATTCAACGGATATATATACACCAATTAACTTCCAACAAATACTTAGTGGTTCAGCATTAAAATCTTCTGTACCTGCATCAAACTATACTTCAAGAACTTGGACTTTACCAAGATATGTTGGTAGTAGATCAACAGCAGAAAGATTAAATGAAGCACCTACCTTACAACTTGATAGATTTTATACATATGGTAATATACCTGTAATTGATTACCAAAGAGCATATTTTGCTTATTGTGAACAAGTAACAGATCCTTATCCTGTATTAAACAATAAAACACAATTTAATATTAAATATTTAATTAATGAGGCGGGGGATGCAAATAATCCAAACCTTTCTCCTTATACTGCATTTGATATTCAAGGAACATGGTCACCAACAACAAATCCATCTTCTTCCGAAGTGGGTAGAGTAGGTATGAACCAAATAACTGGTTCAACTTCATATAACTTATTAAATGGTTTCCAAACAATAGATAGAGTAACACAACAAGCAGTTCCAATTTTATACTCACAAACATCATCAGTAGGTTACTCTAATTTTATTCCTATTAGATCTAGAGGAGTATCTTCATATACCCCTCCATTTACACAATATGGGATGACATATCAAGGAACAGTTGTTGATGCTGGCAATGCAGCTAGTAAAGGACCTATTACAATACCAAATATATTATCACAAATAGGTAATAATCTAACAGGTATTACTCAACCAGATAGATATAATTCTAATGTTAGTAGTTCTATTGTATCAGCAACCACAAGTCCATTTTATGCAAACATAGGTGAAGTATATTTTACTACAGACCCTGAAACTATAACAAACCCAACAGACCCAACTCTACCTCCTACAATTAGTGGTAGAACATTATCTGCAAATTATACTTTAGATTTTAGAGGAAGTTTCCCATCAACCGTACCTCAAACATACAGAACGGATGCAGGTGGTACTTGGGATAAAAGTGATTATAATAGTGGTGTTGTAGGTAATTTTCAATTAGAAATGGAATATACTGATTCAACAAGCCCAACTGCTACTGATTGGGAAAGAATGTCTATCCAACAAACTTCGGATGTTATTTTAACATGTTATTTTGGTGGTAATCAATCATTAGCAATTAACTTATTTAATGCTTACGGTTCTTCTCACGTTGGTTTTATTAACAACGGAAGGACACTTAGGGTAAATCTACTAGGAGATGCAACTAAGAACGCTATTACACAGGCGGGTCTAAATATTAATAATGTTACGTATACTACTTTAGATGTTGCCATTAAAAACGCACCCTCTGAACAACTAATATCTAGGAGAAGATATAGAATATCTACTTCCCAAGTTTATTTAACTGAAAATGTAGACGCCATTAAAAACGTTTGGAATCCTATAGTAACCTCCCCTCTAGTTTTAGGTCCTTTTGCTAATATGGTAGTTAATCCAAACCAAACAGACCCTGATGCTCAATTAGTAGATAATGCATTAAACGCTCCGTATTGGGAATTTCCAACTTCAGGTATTGATGGTACTCAATTAGTACCAACAACACAAATACCAAACGCTACATACTTTACTATATTTACAGATACTACAAGTTTATCAACAGTAGCTGATAATCTTTTAGATTCAATTTCCACAAATCCAACAGATTGTGATAATGCTACATATACAAATGTATCATTAACAGGTGGTGCAGTAGCAACAGTTGTTGTGTCAGGAAATACAATTACAGGTATAACAGTAACATCAGCAGGATCAGGATATGCAGCAACTGATATATTAGTTATAGCAGCAACAGAATTAGGTACTGCATCATCAGCAGCTGCAATTACATTAGTAGAAGGTAATATATTTGTTCCAATAACCTCTGCAACTCTATCCCCAACAAATTATTTAGTTAACCCAAATCAAGAACCTGGTACAGATTACGGTTCTGATTTTACAATTGGGTTAGCAGTAGGTACTAGTGACTTAACAGTACTCACAGTACAAACTCCTGGTAATAATTGGGAAGAAAATAAAACTATTCAAATAGCTAAAACCACATTAGAGGCAAAAGGATTTATAGTAACAAACACACCTTCATTTTCAACCTTTGTAGTAGCAGAAGATAATTTAAATACTATACCACTTACAGCACAGATAGAACTACAATCATCCAACGGTAATACTACGTATAACGATGGATATGTTATGGGGACTTTAATTTATGAACCATCAACAAGCAGTAGATTCCCAGGTGGTTTAGAACCGGATGATACTACTTTCCCAAACTTTAATATTCAATGGAATTTAGAAATAGGGGATGAAATAAGATTTGTTAATGACGAGGCGGAAACATATACAATAAAAGCAATTACAACACCCGATGCAAATACAAATGCTGCAAAATTATTATTAGTTTTAGATAGAGAAGTACCAGCTAGTGTTGATAAAGATTTCTTTTTATTAAGAAGATTTGTATATGAACCATCAGCAATAATAGTAAATTCTTTATTTCCATATGGGGAATTAGCTTCTACCACAGAATTTATTCCTTCAACTAATAGTACTACGGAATATTTTACCGAAGCAGGTGTATCAACAGGTTCGGCATTAGCATCAAATGCTTCACAATCATCTGAACAATCAGGTAGTTTTATAACCACAGTTGATAGATTATTAAAAAAGAATAACACACCATCCGGCTTCTTATTCCCAGAATATCCAGCCCCTGGTATAGAATTAGAACCAGATGTAATAATGCGTCAACTAAGGGACAACAAACTAATAGAGTAACATATTTATAACATATAATAACAAACACAAATGGGATATTTAAATAATTCAGTAATAACAGTTGATGCTATCTTAACAACAAAAGGTAGAGAATTGTTAGCAGCTAACGACGGTTCGTTTAGAATCACACAATTCGCTTTAGCGGATGACGAAATTGATTATACACTGTATAATCCAACACATCCCTCTGGTTCACAGTTCTATGGGGAAGCTATAGATGGAATGCCTTTATTAGAAGCGTTTCCATTGGAGTCACAAATAATGAAGTATAAATTAACTACATTACCAAGGGGTACAGCTAAACTACCAGTATTGAATGTTGGTTATAGTGCAGTAACACTTCAACAAGGTGCTACGTTAGCGATAACACCACAAACATTAAATTACTTAGGTAATGATCAAGTATTCGAAACATCAGGGTACAGTTTAACCGTTGCCGATGTTAGATTATTAAATACATTTGAAGCAACAGGTATTAATACAACAGCCGCTTCATCAGCAAATATTAACGCTACAACAACAATTGGAACAAACGTTTCATCAACTATAACAGGTACACAATTCTCACTAAGAGCAACTACAATAAATACATTGTTTGGTGCTAATAACTCACTAGTAAGTACTTTAACATTTACAGGTTTAGATAGTGGAGCTAGAATTACTATTCCAATTACAATAACTAGATCAACAACATAATAAAAAAGATATGGGATTTAAAAGATTAGAAGCAGACGATTTTGTAGTAAGTGCACAAGCACAAACTTCAACCGCTTGGACAGGTAACTTACCTACTTTAACTACATTTTTCACACAATCTAGCCAAGTTGTAGGTGCATCTGGTGAATATTATGTGACAGTATTTAATTCTGACCCAACAGGTTCAGATGCAGAAGCACAATTTGAAATTGCTTATGGTAATGAAACTGGAGGAGGAACATATGATTATAACCATTCTGCAGTCCCGGGTGTTTCACCATCAAAAACCATATATGGTCAATATAGAACATTAGTTTTAGAAGATGAAAATTCATCATTTTCCTTTGGGGGTGTTACTGGAAGTTCAATTTATGCCTTAAGTATAGAAAGATCAAGATATAAACAATCTTTATTTCCTGGATCATTAAATTTAATATTAACAAACCAAAATGCTCCTAATAATAGTATACATTTAACAGATAACTCTAATATGGTGAGCGTTCCTGAGTATTATGGTACAATGAGGGCATACCAAGTAATTAGTGGATCAAATGGTTTCTCACATGATTCAGGTTCAGGAGGAACGGGGTATACACCATCAAATGGTTCGTATGGTTTATTCTTACCAGACATAGGAACAATTCTTTTGAATGGTGACGCTTTAGATTTAACTAATTTATACGGAATTAGCTTAGGTACAAATCAAGACGAAAATAATCCAGGGGCTAACCCAATAAGATTATATAAATCTATAGTATCAGGTTCTAATTTTGGATTAAACTCAGAAGAAACAATAACATCAGATTTTGTATTTGTTAGAACAAGAAATTCCGAATTTAACTATTCAGAAAACCCATCTTATATTTCAGGATCAACCGGTGAAGTAATTTATAACTATTTTATTAATAACCCACAAACGTATATTACGACAGTAGGTATGTATAACGATAGTAATGAATTATTAGCAGTTGCAAAATTATCAAAACCTTTAAATAAAGACTTTACAAAAGAATCTTTAATTAGAGTTAAACTAGATTTCTAAAAATGAATGGCTGCTTACAAAACATTAAATTCACAGGATATAATAATATCACCACTAGAGGTAACTAAGGGATTCTCATTTGAAGGGAATGCCCTAATTACCTCTGATGTAGGTATCGATCGTTTTTTAGGAGCAAAAAATAGCCCCAACACTTCAACCGGGTACATAACAGAATATTCACAATCTGCTATATACGATTCTACACAACAGCTATACTACTCCAACTACATTTCTAGTAGTAATGGTGATGTACAAAATGCAAACATACAATCAATTAATCCAGATGGGACTGTAACAGGTCTAATAGCATCTAACGCATTTGAAAACTTTACCCAAACAGACTTAAACCCAGAAAAATACTGGCCTACAGGATCTGGAGAATATATTGGTGTAATGTCAATACCAAAAGCATTATTTGGTGATTACATCCAACCAAATTCATTAATAATTACTACAGAAAGTGGGAGTTATAAAGATGATGGTGAGGGTAGATTAATTAGAACAAATAATGATAAAACAATAGTAGTAGGTAATATTACGTATGAACATGGTATTATAGTTTTTACTGGAGGTTCAAGAAAAGAAGGTACTGGTGAGGATGACACATATGGTACTGCTAATTACGGCCAGCAAGTATATGGTGGTAGAACAATAGGTAATACCGATGTAGAAAATTTTGTTGAACAAACAGACATTAGTGTGTCTTTTTCTTCTTCTTTTACTATTTATGAAACGCAATATAAATGTACTATTGCAGAAAATGAATTTAACTATACGTTAAATCCATCTACAATTTCAAATACAAGTAATGATGGGACAGTGTACGAATACGCGTCCTCTTCATACTTTTCTCCATTTGTTACAACTGTAGGGTTATACAACAATAATAATGAATTAATAGCAGTTGGTAAGTTGGCTCAACCCCTACCTACATCAAGAACAACTGATACAACAATTTTAATAAACATTGATAGACAATAACCTTTTATATATTTATAACAAAACATAATACCAATTCACAATGGCAAATACATTATCACCAACGGGTATACAAACAAACCAAACAATTGAGGCTTCTCAAGTTTCCCAATCAATAGATGCTTTTACTGGAGCCGCACCTTACGACATAACGATATCAGGATCTCTAGAATTAACTGGAACCGGTTCATTAACTACAGCGGGTGCTGTAACATTTACAGAGGTTGTTACTAATACATCACCTGACCCAAACACCCTTAATGTAGTAAACATTGACGCAAATGGACGTTTATTTTCAGGTACACCAGGTAGTGGTACTAAAGGTGCTCCAGGTACACAAGGTACAGATGGTCAAAAAGGACAAAAAGGTGAAGATGGACAAAAAGGTGTTCAAGGTATTAAAGGTGCACAGGGTACTATAGGAGACAAAGGTGCACAAGGAACAGATGGTCAAAAAGGTATTCAAGGTACAGATGGGGCAAAAGGTATTCAAGGTGCAGATGGTTTAAAGGGTACACAAGGAACAGACGGTCAAAAAGGTGTTCAAGGTACAGATGGAGCAAAAGGTATTCAAGGTACAGATGGAGCAAAAGGTATACAAGGTACAGATGGTCAAAAAGGTGTAACAGGTACTGGAACGGCAGCCACAATCAATTCAGGAACCGCAACAGGATTAGCAGCGGGAGCTGCACCAACTGTTGCAAACAGTGGTACTATATCAGCAGCCATATTTGATTTTGGAATACCAGCAGGAGATAAAGGTACAAAAGGTGAAGATGGAGGTAGTAGTTCAGGTGCTAAAGGTGCACAAGGAACAGACGGTCAAAAAGGTGTTCAAGGTACAGATGGAGCAAAAGGTATAAAAGGTGAAGATGGTTTAAAAGGTATTCAAGGAACAGATGGTCAAAAAGGTATTCAAGGTACAGATGGAGCAAAAGGTATCCAAGGTGCAGGTGGTTTAAAGGGTATACAAGGTACAGATGGTCAAAAAGGTATAGATGGACTAAAAGGGATAAAAGGAGAAATTGGAGCAAAAGGTGTTCAAGGTACAGATGGAGCAAAAGGTGCACAAGGTACAGATGGAGCAAAAGGTGTAACAGGTACTGGAACTGCAGCTACAATCGATCCTGGAACCGCAACAGGATTAGCAGCAGGAGCAACACCAACTGTTGCAAACAGTGGTACTACATCAGCAGCAGTATTTAATTTTGGAATACCAGCAGGAGATAAAGGTACAAAAGGTGATACAGGTAGTGGAGGTTCAGGAGGAGTAAATCCAGAAATAAGTAATACAGTTAGATATATAGCATCACCACTAAATTCAGGAAGAGAATGGCAAATGGTATCTACTGGAGATATTTATAAAGATTTAACATATTCAAGAGCAGCATCTACTGTAACTGTTATATCAACAGCTCACGGTTTAACAGCTGGTGATTTTATTGTAGTAAGAGGAGGAGTAGATAGTTATTTGTATGTTGCAATTTCAAATGTAACAACAAATGAATTTGATTATACATCAGCAACATCAGGAACAGCTAATGGTACAGATGCAGCATATATTCCAGCATTTGGAGTAAGTGTTTTTAGTGGTGTAACATCAACTGTTGTAGCACCTTCAGCCGGAAATATTCAAATGTCATCCATGGTAGTAGCAAGAGGAATAGATTTTACTACTAATTTTATTTTAAATATGCCTAATACTATAACAAATGGTTCAGGTGCAAATACAAGTGCCACTAATCAAAATCCTCCAATAATTGCTGTTTTTAATTTATCAAATGGTAGTTTTTTAACATCAGTAACAGTTGCAGTAAACACAAGTTCAAATTTCTCCCGTTTTACACTAGGTGGTTTATCCGCGGGTGTTAATAATCTAATGAGATACCAATTTTAACAAAAAACCATACAAAATATATCTAAGACAATGGCATACGAACCACAACTTTTTATTGGAAAAATATCAAGTATAACCCCACAATATAATAATCTAGTATTTATAAATGGTACTATACAATCGGGGCAATCAACTATAACAGGAATAACACCACAAAGTGGAACTCAAGATGTGAGTCTATTAAGAGTAGGTATGTCGATACAATCCTTTGGTGGAGGGTATGCTACAAACCCTACTATTGTTAGTATAGATAGTTCAACACAAATAACAGTAAACCAAACCGCAACATCCAATGTAACAAATGTATTTGGGGCTTCTTTATCAGGAGGTAAATACTTTTTTAATTCAGCATCCATTTTAGACCCACAAAATATAGTTACTGTAAATAATATTACAGGTAGTTTAGATGAGAATTATAATGCATCCCTATCTCCAGTGTATGCTGTTGTAGGACAAGCTTCAACTAGTCTTGGTGGTACACAAATTCTTGGTAAATTTTTTAATTACAAAATAACAGAAGTAACATATAGAGATTTAGGCTCTGCAGAAATATCAGCATTCATAGAATGGGGAGGAGAAGGTACAGAAGCAGATAGTGGAAATGCTTTATTAGCATCTAGTAATCAAACATTAGCTATTGGAGCAATGTCAGAAACATCTTCTGCTGTAACAATATTTGACTCTAGTTATATTACAGGAACAGCAATAGGTTCGTCTGTAGCAGGTTACCAACAAACAGTTGTTGGGGTAATAGATCAGGCAATAACTTCTTCAGTAGGAACAGGTTTCCCATTTACAGGATCAGCACAAATTACGGGTTCATTAGCTGTAACAGGTAGTAATACTTTTTTATTAAATACTGATAACGAATTAAAAATTACAAAAAATTCAGGAACTCCATTAGATTTATTAAACGTAGATGGTAATACTGGAGTAATTAATTTTAACGCTTATGCTGATGCAGACGCTAAACCCACAGCGGTGCTAGGAGGTATTTATTTTACTTCTGCAAGTCTATTTATAGGTTTAGAATAATAAAAATAAACAACATTAAACAAATAGGTTGCATATTTATAAATGATAATAATTATCAAATATTAAAACAAACTAAATAAACAAAAAAAAATCAATGGCAAATTGGAAAAAAGTAATTGTATCCGGATCAGCAGCTGAACTAGCTTCATTATCCTTAGATACAGCGTTACCCGTAGGATCGGGTGGTACAGGAGCATCAACCCTTACAGATGGTGGTGTACTTGTAGGTAGCGGAACAGGAGCAGTTACGTCTCTTGGCCAAGCTACGAATGGTCAATTAGTAGTAGGTTCTACAGGAGCAGATCCTGTATTAGCAACCCTTACTGGTGGATCAAATATTACAGTAACAAACACAGCAGGAGCAATTAGTATTGCTGCAACTGGGTTAGGTTCAGGTACAGTACAAACTGTATCAGCAGCTGGGAGTCAAAATGGTTTAACATTAACTTCAGATGGAGATACTGTTGACCCAGTAATCACATTAGGTGGTGCATTATCAGGTGTAGCAAATTCACAATTAGTAAATAATAGTGTAACATTAGGAACTACATCAGTAGCTTTAGGTGCAACAGCAACTACATTAGCAGGTTTAACATTAACCACAGCAGTAATAACTGGTTCATTTACTGGTTCATTTACTGGAACAACAGACTTACCAGATCTAGTATCAGGTGGTGGTTTAACAGGTGGCCCATATGATGGTTCATTAACAAAAACATTCGCAGTAGGAGCAGGTACTGGTATTACAGTAGCAGCAGATACAGTAGGTATTTCAGATGCAGGAGTTACAGCTACACAATTAGCAACTTCAGTAGCAGGAGCAGGTTTATCAGGTGGTGCTGGAACAGCATTATCAGTAAACGTAGATGATACATCTATTGAAATTACTACTGATACTTTAAATATTAAAGATTTAGGTGTTACTAACGCAATGTTAGCAGGATCAATTACTAATGCAAAATTAGTAAATGATAGTGTAACATTAGGTACTACAGAAGTAGCATTAGGTGCAACAGCAACTACATTAGCAGGTTTAACAGCATCAGGTTCATTTTCTGGTTTATTTTCTGGTTCATTTACTGGAGATGGTTCAAATTTAACAGGTATAGCTACAGACTTAGATACCTCAGGTAACTCGGGTGCAGGTAATATCAACTTGGTAACTCAAGGTTTAGCAGTAACTGGTGCAGGAGCAATTTCTACAGTAGCAGCAGCTCAAGGTATTGCAATTTCAGTAGCAGATGGTTCATCATCTCAAAAAGGTGCTGTTTCTTTCGCTTCATCTAACTTTACAGTAACAACTGGTGACGTAGCTTTATCTAATGATGTAACTATTGGTCAAGATTTAGTAGTTACTAGAAACTTAACAGTTCAAGGTACTGCATCATTTAACAGTGAGCAGAATTTAGATGTAGCAGATAGGTTTATTAGAATGGCTTCTGGTTCATTAGCTAATGGAGATGGTGGTATTGCAATTCAACAAACCGGTCCTACAGATGCTGAAGCATTTGGATGGGATTCAAATATAGCTCGTTGGGGTGTAACTGGATCATTCGATGCATCACAAAACGCTTTAATACCAGATGCATTTTTATCTCTAGTAACAGATGGTGGTGCTTCTAACGACCCAACAGGTACACCAGCTAAGTATACTAAGAAGGGTAACATGTTTATTGGAGCAGATGAAAACGTTTGGATTTATTCATAATTTACAATTAGGTAAAATATGGGTTTCCAAAGCGGACATATAGAAAAAGGAATGGTAGATCTCAGACGGGATCTACCAATCCTATCTATAGATGAAATAAATTTCCTATTATATTTTATAGGTGAATCAAGTTTTAAAGGTAAGGATATGGGACAGGTTTACGCTCTATCCTTAAAGTTGAATAATATATTACAACATCAATTAAAAATAAACGAAAAAGAATCGTTAAATAAAAATCAATAATTAATTATTTAAATAAAAGTTATTATGGAGGCAGAGTTATATTCATTAGAAAACCTAACACTTAGAGAAGTCAAAGCATTAAGAACAGGATTAAACCACATTCAGATTACGGGTATTGACGCCTTTTTTATGGGTACATTACAAATTAAAGTTAGTAGTCAAATCGAAGAAATTGAAAACCATTTGAATTCCCCACAACCCCCAACCCCGCCCCCAACATCTTAATAACCTAAAAATTACCCCTCATATTTATCACATATATATTAGAATATGGCAGCAGAATGGAAAGAAGTAGTAGTAAGTGGATCGGACGCACATTTAAATTCTTTATTAGTAGAAACCGATGTTACGGTTACTGGTAGTGTAGGAATTAAAGGCACTCTTAAAGATTCAAGTTCTCAACCAGGTACTTCAGGGCAAGTATTAAGTTCAACTGTTACAGGTATAAGTTGGGTAGATGCAGATAGTGGTCAAAAAGGAGAAATTGGAGCAAAAGGTGTTCAAGGTACAGATGGACTAAAAGGTATTCAAGGTGCAGATGGGCTAAAAGGTATCCAAGGTACAGATGGATTAAAAGGTATCCAAGGTACAACCGGAACTGCTACCCAAGGTACAACAGGTACCCAAGGTACAGATGGGTTAAAAGGAGTTAAAGGTACCGATGGACTAAAAGGTATTCAAGGTATTCAAGGTACAATTGGAACCACTGTTGTAGGGGGAAAAGGAGATAAAGGAGAAGTTGGAGCTAAAGGACAAAAAGGAGAAATTGGAGCAAAAGGTATACAAGGAACAGATGGACTAAAAGGTACTCAAGGTACTGATGGTAACTTTGGTGGTGCCTCATTTGAATATTTATTTAACACTCAAATAAGCAACGTAGATCCTGGAAATGGTAAATTAAGCCTAAATAACTCATCAGACCAAACTTCAGCAAACAAATTATTTATAGATATTGTAGATGAAAATGGTGTGGATATTACATCATTCCTTCAAACTTTAAAGGACGTATCATCCGATATTAAAGGGTATGTTCGCATGTCCGCCCAAGCAGATGCAACCACATTTTTATTATATCAAATAACTACATTAACCGATAATACTACATATTGGACTATAGCTATTACAAATCAAGCAGCCTCCACCACGTTACCTTTTAGTACAAATAATGAAGATTTATTAGTATCATTTATTGCAAACGGAGACCAAGGTCAAAAAGGTGATAAGGGTGAAAAAGGTGTTCAAGGTATTAAAGGTATACAAGGAACAGATGGGTTAAAGGGTACTCAAGGTACAGATGGACTAAAGGGTATTCAAGGAACAGATGGATTAAAAGGCATACAAGGTACAGATGGTCAAAAAGGTATAGATGGACTAAAAGGTATCCAAGGTACAGATGGGCTAAAAGGAGTTAAAGGTACTCAAGGTACACAAGGTACAGATGGAACAAAAGGCATACAGGGTACAGGTGGGTTAAAAGGTACACAAGGTACACAAGGTACAGATGGACTAAAAGGTACACAAGGTACACAAGGTACACAAGGAACAGATGGACAAAAAGGTACCCAAGGTACAGATGGATTAAAAGGAATCCAAGGTACACAAGGTACAGATGGGTTAAAAGGCATAAAAGGTGATTTAGGTGCTCAAGGAACAGATGGACTAAAAGGTACTCAAGGTACACAAGGGACAGATGGACTAAAAGGCATAAAAGGTGATTTAGGTGCTCAAGGAACAGATGGACTAAAAGGTATCCAAGGTACAGATGGATTAAAAGGTATCCAAGGTACAGATGGATTAAAAGGTATCCAAGGGACAGATGGACTAAAAGGTATCCAAGGAACAGATGGACTAAAAGGTATCCAAGGTACAGGTGGGTTAAAAGGTATCCAAGGTACAGATGGGCTAAAAGGAGTTAAAGGTACCGATGGATTAAAAGGTATTCAAGGCACACAAGGTACACAAGGTACTGATGGATTAAAAGGTCAAAAAGGTATTCAAGGTACAGATGGTCAAAAAGGTCAAAAAGGTACACAAGGTGCAGATGGACTAAAAGGTACTCAAGGTATACAAGGTACAGATGGTCAAAAAGGTCAAAAAGGTCAAAAAGGTACTCAAGGTACACAAGGTATACAAGGAATTACAGGACAAGATGGTAACTTTGGTGGTGCTACTTTTAACTATACATTTGACACATCAACAAGTACTACAGATCCTGGTAGTGGAGATATAAGATTAAATTCTTTAACTCAAAATGCTTCTACATTATCCATTATTAGCCAGACTACAGAAGACGGTGATGATATACAAGAATTTTTAGAGAGTATTGATGCCTCTACATCAGCAGTAAAGGGCCATATAAGAATAGCGGATAAATTCGCAGCAGAAAATTTTATATTATTCTCAATATCAAACCTAACAGACTTAGGTACATATTGGACAATAAACATAAATGAGCAAGCATCATCAGCTACCTCCCCATTTACTAACAATGAAGATGTAATTGTTTCCTTCGCTTTAGTAGGTGATAGAGGTGATAAAGGACAAAAAGGTACACAAGGTACACAAGGTACACAAGGTACACAAGGTACACAAGGTGCACAAGGTGCAGGTGGTCAAAAAGGTGTTCAAGGTACAGATGGAGCAAAAGGTATTCAAGGTGCAGATGGTCAAAAAGGTCAAAAAGGTATTCAAGGTGCAGATGGTCAAAAAGGTCAAAAAGGTATTCAAGGTGCAGATGGTCAAAAAGGTCAAAAAGGTATTCAAGGTGCAGATGGTCAAAAAGGTATTCAAGGTGCAGATGGTCAAAAAGGTATTCAAGGTACACAAGGTACACAAGGTACACAAGGTGCAGATGGTCAAAAAGGTCAAAAAGGTATTCAAGGTGCAGATGGTCAAAAAGGTCAAAAAGGTATTCAAGGTACACAAGGTACACAAGGTACACAAGGTACACAAGGTGCAGATGGTCAAAAAGGTCAAAAAGGTATACAAGGTATTCAAGGTGCAGATGGTCAAAAAGGTCAAAAAGGTATTCAAGGTACACAAGGTACACAAGGTACACAAGGTACACAAGGTACACAAGGTGCAGATGGTCAAAAAGGTCAAAAAGGTATACAAGGTGCAGATGGTCAAAAAGGTCAAAAAGGTATACAAGGTGCAGATGGTCAAAAAGGTCAAAAAGGTATTCAAGGTACACAAGGTACACAAGGTACACAAGGTACACAAGGTGCAGATGGTCAAAAAGGTCAAAAAGGTATTCAAGGTGCAGATGGCCAAAAAGGTCAAAAAGGTATTCAAGGTACACAAGGTACACAAGGTACACAAGGTACACAAGGTGCAGATGGTCAAAAAGGTCAAAAAGGTATACAAGGTATTCAAGGTACAACAGGTATTTTACCTCTAACAGGCACAACAGCAAATGGTGTAATAACATATGATGGTGATGGAACGGGTACTGTAGAAAGTGGTTTAACATACAATAACTCTACACTAACCATATTAAATAAACTTACAGTTGGGCAATCCCAAACTAATGGTGGTACGTATGCTACTATTGCGGGAGGTATAAGTAATTATATTTCGGGGTCTGCAGATTGTGGTTTTATTGGAGCAGGGTCATCTAATAGCATATGGGGTAAATTAGACTTTATTGGTGGGGGCTCTACTAATAAAACAATTAATAATATAACGGGTTTTTCAAATGATGGGAGAAATGTAATAGTTGGTGGTTGTAATAATACCATAGATTGTACAAGAGGTTTAAATTTTATAGGAGGAGGATACGATAATTGTATACGTGGTTATAACCAAGGAGATAATGGTTGTTCTACTTATGCTAATTCAATTCTAGGGCGTACTAACTTAATTTGTGCCCTTGATAGAAATACAATTGGAGGAGGTGGTAATAATACAATACAAGGTAACTTCGGAAACTCAACAATTTCAGGTGGTGTTTCGAATTGTGTTAAATCTAGTAATTCAGCCATTGGTGGTGGTGCTAGTAACATTATTTGTAGTGGAACTAATTCTAATATTTCCGGAGGAAATGGTAATCAAACATATGCCATCGGTAGTACTATAGGAGGTGGAATTTTAAATTGTATAGGCTTCCCTTCAACCAATGGAGCATGTTCAACATATTCTGTTATAGCAGGGGGTCAATGTCATACCATATCCTCTGTTGGAACAAATAACACTATTAGTGGGGGAAAACTTAATAGCATCGCAAACAGTAGTGGTAATTTTAATACCATAGCAGGAGGGCTACAGAATTCAATTACTTTTATTGGTGGTGAAAATGTTATGGGAGGGGGTAGAGGTAATAGTATTTTTCAATCGTGTGCTTCATATATAGGAGGTGGTTATATAAATGCTTTAAAAAACACTCACAGTAGTGGAATTACCTCAGGATATAATAATCAAATATGTTATGCTTATTGTTCACATATAAGTGGTGGTGTATCAAACCTAATTAATGGTGGTGGTACCTCTATTTGTAGGGGTAATTTTATTGGGGGAGGTTATTCTAACACTATATGTCGTAGTTTAAGTAGTGGTATATTAGGGGGTAGAGATAACACAATAAATTCCAACACCAATAGCATTTTTATTATAGGAAGTAATATTTCCGCATCAACTAACTATACCACTTATATGGAGAATGCCACAATATGTGCTCATTTACAAGTTGGTGGTACTACTACAATGAATTCAACTACAGGTAGAATTGATGCAACGAATGATGTTGTATCATTTGCAACTTCGGATAGAAGATTAAAATGTAACATTAAACCTATAGAAAATGCTTTATGTAAAGTAATTGGAGTAACCGGTAACACATTTGATTGGAAAGAATTAACTAAAGAAGAAACACAAACTATACATGGTAATACAGGTAGAGATGTAGGTGTAATTGCCCAAGAAATAGAAGCAATACTACCAGAAGCCGTTACAACTAGAGATAGTGGATATAAAGCTGTTAATTATGAAAAAATTGTTCCATTATTAATTGAAGCAATTAAAGATCAACAAAAACAAATCGACGAACTTAAATCTAGACTATAATGGCCGTACCAACATCAGGAACATTATCATTGAAGGCAATAGCTCAAGAAGCTTTGTACGGGACGTATGGCTCAGGTACTATAACAAATCCTATTCATTTATATGATTTAGTAAATGGTGGTGATTTAGCAGGATCGGGTAATTCATACCCAACAGTAAACGAGGATTGTCTTCCAAATCCAGCTTCAAGAGTACCTGTAATAACCACAAAATCAGTATCAAACGTAACATCAAATTCTGCACAAACAGGGGGAACTGGTATTGTATCGACTTCTCCTATTACATTAAAAGGTATCGAGTATAGTACTTCCTCTACCTTTGCTACTAAAACTACTATCACTAGTGGTTCAGGAACAGGAAATTTTAATACGTCAATTACAGGTTTAAATGCCACTACTCAATATTACGCGAGAGCTTTTGCTGTTAATATTTTAGGAACAGGCTATGGTGCAACAGATCCCTTTTTTACTGGAGTAAGAACTTTAGTAGTAACAACTCAAACTTTTGGATTTATATCATACCCTACAATTCAAAACCCAAGTGTTTACGATCAGGCTATTACTTATACTTACACCTTTGTTGGGCAAACAGGCGGATATGATTCAACTATTTCTTATGGAGGAGTAGCTAGGTCAGCGGGGTATACAACTCCTGCAATATCTGGTAATATTAATTCAGTAATATTTCCTCCAACAAATACTTTTACAATAACAGGAGGGGGTGATAATACCATAACCTTTAAATATACTTTATTAACAGCAGCTATTGATACAGTTCCAGCTTCACCAAGCAATAGTGTAACAGTAACTAGATCTGGAGAGTTTTATACAAACCCTAATTGGACTTTAGCTGATTTAGATAACCAAACAAAAACTGAAATTCCTGTTTATGGAACTGGTAGTGGAAGCGCTTATAATTATACCCGTTACGGTACTAACTATTTGCTAGGACATGTTAGTGGTTGTTTTTTTAATTCAACGGGAACTAAATTTATTGTTGTTATGACTCGTTTTAATGATACAGATGGGAGTACTTCTATTAGTAATGTTGTAACTTTTATAGAATACAATCTTTCTGCTGCATATAATATAAGCTCGCCAACATTTGTTGCTGTGGAGTCAATTACGATACCGCTACCAACGACAAGCCAGTATATTAATACTGCGCAACTTACATCTGCTATATCTAAAGATAATACAAAGATTTATTTAACAGTGAGTGTAGAAGCAGGTGCGCCTTATTTAACAGGAACTGTGAAAACTAGGATTATGGAATATGAACTTACAAATGAATGTTCTTTACCCGTAACAGGCACTAGCCAATCAACAGATTTAATATACGTAAGAGGCACTACTGACTGGAAAGCTACTTATTTATATACTAGTAAATTTTCAAATTACAATTACGTAGGTAGTAAACTATCTGGAGTTAATAGTTATCAACTCTCAGACACCTCCTCTTTATTTAGTTACATACCTAGTCAAACAGGCTACTCAAGTTTAACAGGCGAACCTTCTGGGTTTGTTTTAAAAGGTACTCTTGGAGGTAATGATGAGTTTTTACTTAGCGCGGGTGTAATTGGAGGTAATGTGCCTTTTTACCAATATAAAAAAACAAATAATGCTCTTACGTCTATTTCTAATAGAAGATTACAAATTACATATTCAACTTTAAATGGAACCGTTACGAGTGATTTAAGAATTATAGCTCAAACATCCAAACAGAATCAAATGTTTTTAATTCACGACAGACAAGAATATAACGCATATGTTGGTTACCATACTTACTCGTTCTTTTTAGTAAAATATGATACTAATTTTTAAGCTAACAACAGATAAAAAAAAGATTGTTTATATTTTAGTGACTATGCTTTCCCTCTTTCATATTTATAAGGGTATTATAGGCCATAACGGAAGTGGACTCTAAGGAGTACCAACCATAATAAAAAAATATATAACATGCCAAATTGGAAAAAACTAATTGTTAGCGGATCAGACGCAACTTTAAACACTCTACAATTATCCTCAACACCCACAGGTACAACAGAAACTGCTATTCTAGTAGCAGATGGGTCAGGAAACATAAAAACAAGAACAAATTTATCTTTACAAGGTACAACAGGAGCAAAAGGACAAAAAGGTGTTCAAGGTACAACAGGTACTGCTACTCAAGGTACAACCGGAGCAAAAGGTATTCAAGGTACAACAGGAACTGCTACTCAAGGTACAACAGGTACACAAGGGGCAGATGGAACTAAAGGTACAACAGGAACTGCTACTCAAGGTACAACAGGTACACAAGGTACAATTGGTACCCAAGGTACAATTGGTACCCAAGGTACAACAGGAACTGCTACTCAAGGTACAACCGGTACACAAGGGACAGATGGACAAAAAGGTACAACAGGAACTGCTACTCAAGGTACAACAGGTACACAAGGTACGAATGGGCAAAAAGGTACAATTGGTACCCAAGGTACAACAGGAACTGCTACTCAAGGTACAACCGGTACTCAAGGAACAGATGGACAAAAAGGTACAACAGGTACTGCTACTCAAGGTACAACAGGTACACAAGGTACAATTGGTACCCAAGGTACAATTGGTACACAAGGTACAACAGGAACTGCTACTCAAGGTACAACCGGTACTCAAGGAACAGATGGACAAAAAGGTACAACAGGTACTGCTACTCAAGGTACAACAGGTACACAAGGTACGAATGGGCAAAAAGGTACAACAGGTTCGGCAACACAAGGTACAACAGGTACCCAAGGTACAACAGGTACTGCTACTCAAGGTACAACAGGTACACAAGGTACAACAGGAACTGCTACACAAGGTGCAACAGGAACAGCAACACAAGGTACAACCGGTACTCAAGGGACAACAGGTACTGCTACTCAAGGTACAACAGGTACTCAAGGAACAGATGGACAAAAAGGTGTAACAGGTTCTGCTACTCAAGGTACAACAGGTACTCAAGGTACAACAGGAACTGCTACTCAAGGTACAACAGGTACTCAAGGGACGAATGGGCAAAAAGGTATAACAGGAACCGCAACACAAGGTACAACAGGTACACAAGGTACAACGGGTACTGCTACTCAAGGTACGACAGGTACACAAGGAACAGATGGACAAAAAGGTGTAACAGGAACCGCAACACAAGGTACAACAGGTACCCAAGGTACAACAGGAACAGCAACACAAGGTACAACAGGAGCAAAAGGACAAAAAGGTACCCAAGGTACAACCGGAACTGCTACTCAAGGTACAACAGGAACAGCAACACAAGGTACAACAGGTACAAAAGGACAAAAAGGTGAAATAGGAGTTCAAGGTACCGATGGTACATTTGGTGGTGCTACCTTTGATTATACATTTGATATAAGTACAAGTGCTACAGATCCAGGAACAGGAAAAGTAAGATTAAATTCAATTACTCAAACTGTTTCAACTTTTATGTATATTGATTCAACAGATGATAATGGTTCAAACATAGATGATTTTCTTCAAACTATAGATAATGTTACCTCAGCTGTTAAAGGTCACGTTAGAATATCAAATAGAACAGACGCAACACAATATATATTATTCAGTATATCCAATTTAACTGATAATACAGGTTGGTGGTCAGTAAACGTTAATGATCAAGCATCATCAGCAACATCACCATTTTCAAATAGTGAAGATGTAGTTGTATCATTTGTTGCTACAGGTGATAGAGGACAAAAAGGACAAAAAGGAGAAACAGGTAACCAAGGTACAACAGGACAAAAAGGTATCCAAGGTACAACAGGACAAAAAGGTATCCAAGGTACAACAGGTACTGCTACTCAAGGTACAACAGGTACACAAGGTACAACAGGAACTGCTACTCAAGGTACAACCGGAGCAAAAGGTATTCAAGGTACAACAGGAACAGCAACACAAGGTACAACAGGGGCAAAGGGTATCCAAGGTACAACAGGTACTGCTACTCAAGGTACGACAGGTACACAAGGTACGAATGGGCAAAAAGGTACAACAGGTTCGGCAACACAAGGTACAACAGGTACTCAAGGTACAACAGGAACAGCAACACAAGGTACAACAGGGGCAAAGGGTATCCAAGGTACAACAGGTACTGCTACTCAAGGTACGACCGGAGCAAAAGGTATTCAAGGTACAACAGGAACAGCAACACAAGGTACAACAGGAACTGCTACTCAAGGTACAGATGGTACAAAAGGACAAAAAGGTGTTCAAGGTACAACGGGTACTGCTACACAAGGTGCAACAGGAACAGCAACACAAGGTACAGATGGACAAAAAGGTACAACAGGTACTGCTACT
>Ga0209712_10001248_pt1 | contig 21887 bp, 19 predicted proteins | sample ArcOceMetagenome_FD_187443 | JGI IMG/M metagenome (GOLD analysis project Ga0209712, IMG submission 187443) | Marine eukaryotic phytoplankton communities from Arctic Ocean - Arctic Ocean - Greenland ARC118M Metagenome (SPAdes) (version 2) | ecosystem: Environmental > Aquatic > Marine > Oceanic...
GTTAAATATGCTTTGCGATTGGTTTTAAAGTCTGAGCTCATTTTTCACTTCATTTTATTTTACTCTAATCAGTCTTTTATATTGGTATATTTATAAGTCCAGTGACTATGGCAGGTCATATTGTTACCGATGAATTTCTTAGGATTTTGGGCCATCCACCATTACGATAACAGCCCTGCCTGTTGCATCGTTATTGGCATAGTCGTCCCAATAATACTCAGTAGCATTAATACCGTAACCAATAAACAATAAATACTAAGGGAGAGTCGTTTATTAAAATTTGATTATTTATTTGCTCAGTATGCACCGTGAAGTATTTACCTAACGTGAAGAACAATTCATCAACTTCAAGTTTCATTTTTTGAGCACGGATAACTTGCTTATTTTCATGATGGTTGGCAACATATTTATATCTCGAGGGAGCGGTATGACTCGAACGGAAACAATTATAATAATAATTAGGAAAGCATGAAATTACTGACACCAAAAACACAAGCATTCGATCGCTGGATCCGTAGCGATTTTGTGAAACTTAATGATGAATTAGAAGCTTTGTATTTCCTACAAGAAGACAAGTCCAATGTTGAGAACATAGGAGAAGATATTAAGCAGGCTTTGGAGAGACAAGGGCGAGATTTAATCAAAGAATTGTTGGCTGAGGGCAATACAGATCAAGGATTTGATAACGCTTTTGACTTACTAGGTAATGTAGGTCTTTATATGGCTGCCTGTCGTCGCCACGAAATTACGGAGCCGAGTCGCGAGACTTCTTCACCGCTAATTGAAGCATCTGCTTTAGCTATGCATATCGGTGCCTCGATTGGGGTTACGCCGCGTTTTGCTACTGCCCACTTAACCACACATAACCGATCCCGAAATGGTATTTATAAACGTTTCACCAGCTTAGATGATGAAAAGCTTTTTGTTGATTATAACACTCGCGGTATTTTGGCTTATAAACGGGCTGCAGATGCCCTTTTAAAAATTCAACCGCTGGGGATATCCCATCCCATCTGTTATGATTTATTGGTATCTTGTCAAAAGGCATTACAAGAAGTGATAGACTCGAATGCTATATTGTTTGAACGTTTGGACGCTACACGCTTTTTTTATTGTGTTCGTCCCTACTACAAACCTTACCGTGTTGGCTCTCAGGTTTTTCGTGGCGCCAATGCTGGTGATTTTGCGGGTATCAATGTTATCGATATGCAATTAGGTCTGTGCCTAGCAAACGATTCAAATTATTCTCAGCTACTAGTGGATAAGTTTCTCTACATGATGCCAGAGGATCAAACTTTATTACGAGACTGTATGCGTCGTGAAAGTCTTATGAATGATTTTCTCAATGCTAAAAACTGTGCCGATCAAGACTGGTATCAGGCCAACTTAAGCCAATTCTTAACAGCCTGTGCGTTGCATGGTGAAACCGCTAATCAGCATCATGAGCAACTGGTTAATAAGTATATTACTCAGCCTGCCAGTGACTTAACTCAAACCCACTTAAACACTGTGACAGCAAGTGGTCCTCCTCTTGCGTCTCTGCTGAGTGGATTAGAAAAACTCAAAGATAAACGTATGGCAAATGAACGCAGCGATATTTTGACTCGCTTTAACGATCTCAACACTCTCAAGGCTAGCCTTAAATGACACTAGAATTATTGAGTAAGGATTATAAAGCAGATTTTTACTTGCCAAAGCAAGGCTGTTATTTGTTAAGTCATTCAGTCGGACGTCCCCTTAAGAGCGCACCTGCGGCTTTTCAGGATAATTTTTTTAGCCCTTGGCAAAATTTGAGTACTGAGCCTTGGCAACAATGGCTTAGCAGTATTGAAATGTTTCAGTCTGCCTTAGGATGTTTATTTAACCATGCTCCAGAAAATTTTTGTCCTCAAGCCAATTTATCTAGCGCTCTTTGTAAGCTCGTTATGTCGCATCCTAGGCTGACCAAACCATCTGCTAAAGTGTTGATGAGTGAACAAGACTTTCCGAGTATGGGGTTTGCATTACGCCATGCTTTGCCTGAATCTGAGATTTCTTTTATCCCTAAAGACTTAGATATTACCTCTGTAGATGTGTGGCAAAGCCATTTAAGCCAAGATATAGATTTGGTGTTTATCAGCCAGGTGTATTCAAACTCAGGGCAACAGGCGCCAGTGAAATCTATAGTCGATAGTGCGAAACGCCAAGGTATTCTGACCCTAATCGATGTAGCACAATCAGCGGGCCTCATTCCTTTAGATCTGACCGAAATACTCCCTGATTTTATGATTGGATCATCAGTAAAATGGCTATGCTCAGGCCCTGGAGCTGCCTATTTATGGGTGCATCCCAGTCAGATGAAATATTGTGAGCCAAGGGATGTAGGCTGGTTTTCTCATGATAATCCCTTTGAGTTTGACATACACAACTTTTGCTACCATCAAGGAGCATTACGATTTTGGGGAGGAACGCCTTCAGTCGCTTCCTTTATCTTGGCTGCCCACAGTATTAATTATGCTAACCAAATAGTATCAGGTTTGGTAAGAAAGCATAATCTGCGTCTTTTAGCCCTATTGGATAAAGCGTTTGGGGCACAACTTGTGTCTCCTAGGGCGGCCAACAAATGCAGTGGCACCGCTATATTGCAATTTGGTGATGCGCAAAAATCTGTTCTTAAAGCCTTAAAATCCGCACACATAGGTGTCGATGCTCGGAGCTTAGGGATCCGTGTATCGCCACATATTTACAATGATGAAGATGATATTGAGTATTTGATTGAAGTGATAAATAAAGCCTGTTAACTGAAGGGAGTTATTTAATTTGCCTCACAATATACACTGACAGTCATTATTTGCTTACAAAGACACCCGTTTGCTAGCCGTTATAATAATTTCTTATTTAGGGCATCGTCTGCTTTAAATAAGAAATTGAAAGTACCGTTTTTGTCATTCCAGTCACCTACTATCCAAATTTGTTCAAAGGGATGGGGAAAAGTAATAGATATGCAATGTTGCAAAGCTTGGCTTTGATTGTCCCCATAAGCGGGGTGAGCATTTCGGATAACTAACTAAATCCGCTTGATTTTATAGCGCTTAAAGGGTTGATTAAAAAAAATCGTTTTATACCAGCGAGTAGACGTGAGTGAGGCTCAGTGGCTTCTTCTCATTCTTGCAGTTTTTGACGCTTGATGCTCCAGCACTACTTTTTTATGTTCACTATTATTAAGTTCAGACTCCACGAGACTTCCTGTCTCAATTGATCATAAATTACCAACAAAGATGGCCAAAGAAAAAAATTGTTCAGCGAAAATCCTGTCATTGATATTTATCATCAGTATTTTGGATTAGTGAGTATTTAGGTGTTAAGGGTAAATAATATTTAATATGTTATTTAATTTCGATAAGTGTCCGCATCATTATCACTATCTATCACTCCCTATCACTCCTTATCACTTCCCCTCATTCTTCCTTGTAGGTTTGTATCAGTCATCTTGATGATTCACTCCTTTATTTTCATTATAATGTATCAATATGTATTCTTATTATTGCGGTAATCTAATTCAATGCTGTCTTTCTCTTCTAGTATTTCACTCTCCCGTTTAGAGCGCAAAATGCGCCAGGCCAACTGTTATGAGGATTGGAAAAAAGTGGCGTTGGAGCATGACGCCAAATCTGGTTTCGAAGCATGGAAAAGCAAAGAAGAGTCAAAGAGTTACGATTATGTGAATATTCGCAGTAGAATCGATGCACTTAAAGAGTTCAGACATAAGGAAGATGACATTGGACTTTTATTTGCTTTGAATGAGGGAATTCATGGTAATCAGGGAGGTATGGGTAAATCAATCCTCTATAGAAAGGCCAAATTTGGTACAAAAAATCTGATTGAAGAGTATGTTGATGAAATTGTAAGTGCCCTCGATTACATCTTCACTATCCCAGAATCCAGTGAGATCACTAAAGAAGATAAGCTGGATTTTTTTGAACGTGCCAGCCACTGTTTTGGTCGTTCAGCTTTGATGCTAAGTGGTGCTGGCTCCCTTGGACATTTTCATCGTGGCGTAATCAAAACATTATTTGAACATAAAGTATTGCCCACTGTTATTTCTGGCTCAAGCGCCGGGGCGATTTCTGCAGCGATACTTGGTACCTATTCAGAGGATGAATTACCCATCGTACTGCAAGGGGGTAAGGTACTGGACCCCTTACAAGCTGAGATTGATAGTCGTCCTAAAAGCTTTATCCGTAAGCAATCTGACTCAGCATCATTAAAAGTGATGCTGGAGACTATTATTCCTGATATCACCTTTCAGGAAGCTTATGAAAAAACAGGCCGAATGATCAGCATTACGATTGCACCTGCAGAGGAACATCAAACGTCGAGGTTAATGAATGCGATCACTTCGCCAAATGTTTATGTGCGAACTGCAGTTATGGCTTCTTGTGCGGTACCTGGTGTCTATCCTCCTGTTATGTTGATGGCGAAAAACGTATATGGTGAAGCCCAGCCACATTTACCTGAGCGTCGTTGGGTAGATGGAGCTGTTACTGACGATTTACCAGCCAAAAGACTCGCCAGACTCTATGGGGTTAATCATTATATTGTCAGTCAGGCCAATCCGCTAGCACTGGCTATCATCAAGGGCGAGCAGTATATGCCTGTGTCTGAAGGGGCAAAAAAGGTTTTACGATTATCCACCCATGAAATTTTAAAAAGTGGCGAGAAATTTAGCCGACGTTTTTTACGTAAAATTCCTGATGTGGGTAAAACCATGAGCATGTTCTATTCGGTTATGGCACAAGATTACAAAGGTGATGTGAATATTGTACCTCACTTTAATTTTGTCGATCCTCAAAAACTGCTGGGACAACTCACCTCTACTGAGATCGACGAATTGGTTATCGAAGGTCAACGGTCAACCTGGCCTCAATTAGAACAAATAAAAATTTGTTCTAAAATTGGCCATAAATTAGATGAAATACTGGATCATCATTCAGAACACAATATTCAACGCTTTTACAAAAAACGCCGCTGAATTGAAATGGGTAATATGCTCTGCCTAGAAGCACAACTGGACATGACACTGCTGTTTAAAACGTCAAACCAGAGTCGATGGGTGGAATAGGCTAGTTGAACTAATAAGTCAAAGCTGTCTGTTGGTTTTTACTATTTAATACATAAAAATAAGGATACTAATGACACAATCAACCACATTAATCGATGGTCTTTATTTTGGGGAAAGCCCACGTTGGCAAAATGGTCGCCTCTGGTATAGCGATTTTTACGACAAAGCAGTCAAGTCAGTTGACCTGCAAGGCCAGATTAGATTGGAATTACAATTAGATGAGCAACCCTCAGGTTTAGGTTGGCTGCCAGATGGACGATTACTGGTGGTATGTATGGAATCACTCACGTTAAAGCGACTTGAAAAAAACGGTTTGGTGTTACATGCTGACTTATCTCAATACTCAACATATCTATGCAATGATATGGTGGTTGATAAGCAAGGTAATGCCTATGTCGGTAATTTTGGGTTTAACCTTGATGAAGAAATGCAAACACGAGGTCCAGAATCGGTGATGGCAGATCACCCAAAAGCCAATATTGTGAAAGTGACACCACAAGGAGAGGTAAGTGTCGCCACCGGCGGTATGAGTTTCCCCAATGGGTCAGTTATTACATCCGATGGCAAAACATTAATTGTCGCCGAAACCTTGGGTTTGTGTTTAACCGCGTTTGATATTCTTGAAAATGACTCTTTGAGTAATCGAAGACAGTGGGCAGCAACTGGCACACGACTGCCTGATGGAATATGTATGAATGCTGATGGTAATATATGGATCGCAAACGCTGTTAGCAACGAATGTGTCCTTTTTGCAAAAGGCGGAGAGGTATTAGAAGTCGTGAACACCAGTCAAAATTGTTATGCCTGTATGTTGGGTGGGGATGATGGTAAAACCTTATTTATGCTAACAGCCCAGAGCTCACAAGCGCGGATAGTGAGCGTAAATAGAACCGGGAAAATTGAAATAAATAAAGTTGTATCGCCAGGAGCGGGTCGTCCTTAAATTTTATTTTGACCTATTTAATATGATAGATATGGGGTTTTCAGTGACAAATGTTGTTGCAAACCTATCTTCATTTTAACGTTTTTATTGCCACTTTATAGAATAATTAACTAGGACCACTTTTTGGTTAATACCGCTTTTATCCAGTCCCAACTCAACAATTCTTTATGCACTCATAACGTGCTTAAAATTAAGCGGTTTAATGGCGTGGGTTTTATAACCTGACATATAACAATCGACTTGGACAATGACAATGACAATGACAATAACAATAAAAATTATTCAGATGACTAAAAATCATGGTATCAAGGGTGTCACTCTTTTTGCTTTACTGCTTTTTAGTCATTCACTGTTCGCTAATGATTATAATTTCACCACAGCCAAGAGTATTTTAAATGGATATGTACAGACTAATAAAATTGCTGGTGGTGTCATTCTTGTCATGAAAGATGGCGAGGAGGTGCTGCATGTTGCCGCAGGTAAGCAAGATGTTGAAGCGAACAGAGAAATGAAAGTTAATAGTCTATTTCGTATTGCTTCTCAAACAAAAGCGCTCACATCAGTAAGCGTAATGATCTTGAAAGAGCGCGGACTTATTAATTTTACAGACTCTGTTTCCAAATATATTCCTTCCTTCAAAAATACGAATGTTTTAGTCATTAATCAAGACCAGTCTGTTTCTGAAGTACCTGCAGAGCGCGAAATCACAGTGCATGATCTCCTCACTCATTCTGCTGGCATAAGTTATGGAGGGGGTATAAATGAAGACAAGTGGAAAACAATAGGTTTACACGGCTGGTATTTTGCAAATAAAGACCAAACCATGAAGCAAGCCTTAGCGCCGATTACAACCTTACCTCAACATGCTCAACCTGGTTCAGAGTTTATCTATGGTCACAGTACAGATTTACTGGGTGTCATAATTGAGACCATATCAGGGCAAAGTTTAAAAGATTTTTTTGAGACTGAAATTACTGGTCCATTAGGGATGATTGATACACACTTTTATATACCGCAACATAAATTAGACCGCCTGAGTGCTGTTTATAACGCCACTGATAGTGTTATTAAAAGAGCAAACGATACCCATGCAGCTGATGATTTTATGCTTAGCCAAGGACATTATGCCGACGGCCCGATGAAAGCATACTCCGGTGGCGCTGGGCTAGTGTCAACGTCTGGTGATTATGCAAAATTTCTCTCAATGTTATTAAATCAAGGCTCTTTGAATGGGATCAAAATACTGTCACCTTCTTCTATAGCACAGATGACAAGTGATCAAATACCTTACATTAATATGGATTGGAACGATGGTTTTGGTTATGGTTTTTCCTTAACAAAGGGAAACGAAGGGGATTTAAAAGGTAAAACACTTCAATATCAGTGGGGCGGCGCATACAATTCAAAATATTATGTTCGCCCTGAAGACGGGATCATAGTGGTTTATCTAACGCAGTTAAGACCCACTAAGGGACTTAAAGATTGGGAAGAAATAAATGCAGCGATTAAGATAGCTCTGGGTTTAAAACCATAACTTAATTATTTCAACTTTATTTCAATTCTGGTAAATAATTATGATACTTGTTACACCATATATAAATATACTTGACTTTATTAGTATAGGTTTACAATAGGTTCAGGTTAATTAATGCCCAATAATGGTGTTAATATAAAAGGTAAAATAGTGTTAATTGATGCAGAAAAAATGAGTGTTACCCATAATTAAACACGCGTATGGCATCGGCAACATACATTAATCAGGAACCTAATGCGGTAAAAAGTATTTTAGAGTTTTCATGATTTTGACTGGGAATGAATGCTTTTATTTCATAAAAATTTATGGCGTCCTTCAGACTGTTGGACATCCATTAAAAACAGTAGGCTGGACGTTCGAAAATGACGTCCAGACTTAACCTTTATTCCTTTATTACTTTATTCCTTTATTCCCTTATTTCACTGTGTCAAGTGCTTGGCTAACATCTGCAATAATATCATCAATATTTTCGATACCGACAGATATTCTGACTAGGCCTTTGCTAATTCTTCTGGATTGAGTTGCCTGTGTGTAGTGGACGCAGGATGACAAGCTAAGGATTTAGCATCACCTATGTTTACCAGTCTGAGGATCATTTGTAAGGCATCGATAAACTGACTCCCCGCCACTTTACTTGAAGACTCTACTGTGGCTTTTATACCAAAGCTTAAAATACCTGATGCCTTACCATCAGTGATTTTCTGGCAAGTTGCTTGGTAAGGACTATCTGCTAATGCAGCATAGTTTACCCAACTTACTTTGGGATGCTTAGACAAATATGCGGCTAATTTTTCTGCGTTTTCGCAATGGCGCTCCATACGCAGACCTAATGTTTCAAGACCCATTAAAATATTGAACGAGTTAGTAGGCGATATAGCTGCGCCGGTGTTACGAAGTGGCGCAACACGGCAACGACCGATATAAGCAGCCGCACCGAGTGCTTCAGTATAAACAACTCCGTGATAAGACGGGTCAGGTTGATTTAAAATGGGGAAACGCTCTTTGTTAGCTACCCAGTCAAACTTTCCTGAGTCTACAATAATGCCACCTATAGAAGTGCCATGGCCGCCAATGTATTTGGTTAGTGAATGGATAACAATGGCTGCGCCATGTTCAAAGGGGCGACATAAAAAAGGTGTGGCGACTGTGTTATCAACAATTAAAGGTACACCATGTTTAGCGCCAATTTCTGCCAGTTTTTGTATATCCACAATATTACCTGCAGGGTTACCAATTGATTCACAAAAAATAGCTTTGGTATTTTCATCAATGGCGGCTTCAAAGGCTGCATAGTCGTCACCGGGGATCATACGGGCTTCTATTCCTTGATTTGGAAGTGCATGAGCAAATAAATTGTAAGTCCCACCATATAGCTGACTGGTACTAATAATATTGTCACCTACTGTACAAATACATTGAATAGCGTAAGTGATAGCAGCCATACCAGACGCCACCGCTAAAGCGGCTATACCACCTTCCATAGCCGCCACTCGTTCTTCAAGTACAGCCGTAGTTGGGTTCATGATCCGGGTGTAAATATTTCCTGGTACTTTCAGGTCAAACAAATCCGCGCCATGTTGCGTATCATCAAAAGTATACGATGTGGTTTGATATATAGGTACAGCAGCTGCTTTGGTGGTCTCTTCTGAAGTATAACCATGGTGTAAGGCTAAGGATTCTAGTTTCATGTTGAGTGTATTCCGTAATGATTGGGTTTTTATTTATCCAACTTTAGCCCGTTGTCCCTTAAGAATTCAAACAGAAGTGTTTAAATTATTGGGCTAAATTCGAATAAGGTATGCGCCTAAGCATAAAGCTGTGCTGGAACGTTGGAAAGACCTAAAGGAGGGTCAAGTGCGCCTTACCTGCAATATAAGCTTTTTTGAATTGGTGAAAATACTCACCAAGCGCGTCTGCAGCATGATTATCATCTGCCATTTTTAACACCTCAATGGCTACTTCTGCGGTGCATAGTTGATGCACATGTGCGGCTTCACGTAGTTGGTAAGACGATGCTTTTTCAGGTTGGATACCCAAGACTGGTAATGAAGCAAACGATGGGCTTTTAAACATTTTACTCGCTTCACGCCAGGTACCGTCTAACATCACAAATAGTGGTATTTTACCTTGTTGTATATCGACTAGATCTTTGGGGGAGTTTATACATCTAACTGCTTCGGCATATTGTTGAGGAAATACCAATATAGGAACGTACTTTGGATTTTGTAGTAACTCAATGAGTGCGGGATCGGGAGTGACTCTATCCCATCTAAATGCATAGTTGTCGGGTATGACATCTGCGATGAGTTTACCGGTATTAGTTGGTTTGTAATATTCATTTTTATACATCACCAAACAAAATGCGCTGTGACTATAAATTGTTGGGCGCTGTGCACAAATACATTTTTTTTCTGGGATCAAACAATCCTCACAGCGTTTAACTTTATAACCTCTAGCCCTAAATTCCTTAGTCGATAGTGCTAGCTGCTGTTTGCGCAAAATATGTACTGTATTGATATGTGCCAAAAAAATCCCGTGAACAAATAATAGTTTATGTAATATCATCGCTTTTTTTAGATATTTTAAATAGTTAAAGTATGAAACTTCAAGTTGATAACGAAATTCACATCGAGCTTTTAGTACCCGCATTTACCGAACGTTTATATGGTTTGATTAACAAGAACCGAGTCTATTTAAAAAAATGGTTATCTTGGTTAGATTTAGTGAAAACCCTTGAAGACACATAAACGTTTATCGACACTGCTGTTCACCAATACAATAATAATCAGGCTGCTACGTTTGCAATTTTGTATCGTGGTGATTTAGTGGGTGCAGCGGGGTTTAATCATCTCGATTATCAACATAAATGGGGAGCAATTGGTTATTGGCTTTGTGCCTCTTGTACTGGCTCAGGCGTGATGACTAAAGTGACGCACAGATTATTGGAATATGGTTTTGTTGAGCACCGTCTTAACAAAATCGAAATACGCTGTGTTGATAAAAACTCCAAGAGCAGAGCCATTCCCGAACGTTTAGGGTTTTCTTACGAAGCCACTTTACGCCAATGTGAATGGTTGTACGACCAATATGTCGATCATGCAGTATATTCCATGTTAGCCAGTGAATATAAAGCTAACGAGTCGAGTTAGCCATACATTCAGACTGTTTTAAGATCAAGTTACTGCTTTACTACTAAATTCTTTATGGTGGAGAATTTTATTTTTATCACATAAATCTATGCTAGTTAAATAACGTGGTACTTTGATTTTTAGGTAGATAATGATGTTTGCTTGTTGGTTTACATTCGCTAAGTGTGGTTATGTATAGCGTAGCGAGTTGATATTAAAACTTCTTCATACTCTATTTTTTCAGCCAATACTGTTTAAAATAGCTAGGTAGTAGAAATAGGATGGGTACTTAACCAATCTTTTGATTGGCGTATGTTTTGAGGAAAAACTCTTGATTGATGAATGTACTCGACTTATTAAGTTAAGTAAACTGTAATGGTGACAACCCAAAATAGCGATAACAGCGACCAGTAAGTAAATTTACGTTTTAATTTTTGTAAGCTTAGGAGTGTGATGAGGTAATCTGCAAGAATGTTTTAGCAGACATATTAACGTCCCTTTTTTTATAAATTTAAGTAATGCTGTAAATGGTCGCGAAATCGAGTGCAACGTTTAAAAAATGTACATGTTATAGACGTATAAATTAGGATATTAAGATGAATAAAATTTCACAGGAAAAATTTCTTGGTTTAAGTAATATGTCACCAGAGCTACGATTTGAATATGCATTGGCACAAATGATCGAAAAGCAAAATTTATGGGCATTGTATGGTGAAAGTGGTTGGGTGATGCTCAAGGCTGAAGAAGATGCCTGTATACCTATCTGGCCACACGAAGAGTTTGCCCAGGCCTGGGTAAAAAATGAATTTCCTAACTGCCAGCCAAAACAAATTGATTTTGTGGAATGGATAGACACATGGCTCCCGGGAATGAAAAATAATAATACCTTAGTCTTAGTTTTTCCATTAGGTGACGATGAAGAAGGCATTATGCTTGAGGCTGAAGAAATGATCAGTTGTATTGAAGAGGATTTAAAAGCGCTTACAGTAAACGAGCATAGCTAAATACCGAATACCGATAACTTGTTCGTTATCTGAACTGAGCGCTGATCGCGCTCAGTTCAATGTGTATATCATCGATATCTTTGAGTTTTCCGAGTTCTCCAAGTTTTCATGTCTACGTTGTGTTGGTCTGCCTGTCAGCAGGGAGAAACCATATTATTGGATTGGATTGGCTAGTGGTAGCGGTAGCGGCTGGCCTTAAGTATTTATGGTGTATCCAAGCGGCTATTGGCGCCTGATGCCAAAAAAATTGTTTCGCTACAATCAGCTCAAAGGTCAATGATTGAATCTTAAAGTAATTCGGCTTCTACAACTCATATGATAATTGAGGTAGACATGATTGACTTTACAGTGAAAGCACCAGTTAGGTGCGCTTGCACCTGTTTGAACTTTAAAGAAACAAGTTATTTACAATTTTATTATTAACTTCTTGATATGTATGCTCATTAAATTTGGCGCATGCCTTGCAAAACATAGTGACGAGAGATCATTACTACAGATCGGAAACTAGCTTGCAAGATACTATTTTATCTAAAAAACAAAAAACTGTTATACCAAAATTGCGTATTTTGTTGATTGATGAAAACCGTCAAAGAGCGGAGTCTTTAACGTGGGCCCTAAATAATTCTAGATACAAAATTAGTCATTTGGCCAATTCAGACATGTCATTATTAAAACAGGTGGATGAGATCCAGCCAGATATTATTGTGATTGATATAGAGTCCCCAAGCCGTGATATTTTAGAAAGCTTGAGTACCATTTCTCATTACAACCCTAAACCAGTAGTGATGTTTTCTGGCGAAAAAGATACTGACACCATTAACCAATACATTGAATCTGGAGTTAGCGCATATGTTGTCGGTGATTTACAAGCTGAAAGGGTAAAACCAATTTTGGATGCAGCTGTGGCCCGCTTTCGTGAATTTCAAAAATTAAAAGTAGAATTAAGTGATACCAAACAACAGCTAGTCTCGCGTAACCTGATTGATCAAGCTAAAAGATTATTAATGAAGAAAAAAAATCTATCAGAAGATGATGCTTTTAAGGCCATGCGAAAGACCGCTATGGACACAGGCCAAAAACTGGATGATGTGGCAAAAACACTTATTTCTTTTCTCAATACTATTTAAGGTACTAGGTAAAATATGATTGAACCTGAACAAACAGATTTAACTTTAGGATTCATACCACTGACAGACTCGGCACCATTAATCGTGGCTAAAGAAATGGGTTTCTTTAGCCAGTGGGGTTTGAATGTTAAATTACAAAAACAGAATTCTTGGGCAACGCTAAGAGACAAGTTACACGCTGGATTATTAGATGCAGCTCAAATGCTAGCCCCAATGCCATTAGCCAGTTCATTAGGCTTGGGTTGTGCCAAAGTAAAAGTGATCACACCTTTAGTACTTAGCTTAAATGGTAACGCTATTACGTTGTCTGAAAAGTTACACCAAGAAATTTTAAAAGAAAACAACCTTGTTCATGTGACGCTGCCTCTTGCTGCATACTTACTGCAAAGAGTGATTAGCGTGCGCAAGGAGCAAAACCGTCCAAAGCTAAGGTTTGCGACTGTGTTTCCTTATAGTTGTCATTATTACCAGCTCAGAGATTGGTTAGCTTCAGCTAATATTTCGGAAGCCGACTTGGATATAGTAGTTGTACCTCCAGTGAATATGGTGGCATTTTTACAAAGTGGTGAAATTGATGGTTGTTGTGTTGGTGGACCTTGGAATGCCAAAGCTGTCAGAGCAGGGATCGGCTTAACTGCTTTGACATCATTTGATATATGGCAAGATAGTCCTGAGAAAGTTCTAGGATTATTAGCGAGCTTCCAGCTGAATAAGCCTAATACTGTCATCGCTTTAACCGCTGCTTTAAAACAAGCCTGCATTTGGTTAGAACGTATTCCAAATCGATTTGAGGCCTCACGTTTGTTAAGTTCTGATCAATATTTAGATGCGTCTGTTGATGTGATTGCCCCATCTTTAATTGGCAGTTGCCTAACTCATATCACCATGCCACCTCGAACAATCCCTTCATATAATCAATTCTCTAAATCGAGTAATGGCTCAATCAATGTGCCCGAATACATCCGAGGTGAATGGTTAATTAGTCAAATGAGAAGTGCAGGGCAGCTAAAGGGTATTGATGTACCGGAAGATTTAGTTAGGAATGTATTTCGCCCCGATATTTATCAGCAAATGCGCTTGAAACTTGAAGACCAAGCCGTGCAATTCTTTCGCCGCTCAGGTTAAAAATCATGGCGTTGATACCAGTCTTTTGCGCGAAGTTTTATCTGGTGGGAAACTGTTTATAAACCAAAATATTCAATAACCGAAAAGGTTTGTACTTTTTTTATTATGTTTAGTTATCTATGTGACAATGGACAAAAAAACAATAGCACTGTGGTAGTGCAAATATGCACTCCTTTGGCAATAATACTTTTTTGATAAATGCGTTATTTTTATTTAAGTTGTTGAAAATAAACATAAATAATAGTTGGCATTGTTTCTGCAAAACTATAATAGAATGAGTGACTTCTTATAACAATAATAACTGTCCTCAATAATTAGAAGACGTCAAGCGTCCTCACGCGTTAAACAAAAAATTGTAATTATGCGATGTAGTATTGTTACAAATAGGCAATGCAGCCCACAAAGACTTTCCGTGTCCTGGAGTCTTTGTGGGTTTTTTTTTGGCTAATAAAAATCGGAGTAAAAAATGTACAGTCTGAAGTTATTAAGTTCGGTGAAACTAATTATTAAATCTCTCCGTGTCGTCTTGATATCAACGGTTTTAGGTGGTTTAGCCATCGTAACCGGTGTATCTGCGCAAGAGTTGGGTTGGCCAGAAAAGGAAGAATTAAAATTTGGATTTATTAAATTAACTGACATGGCACCTCTTGCGGTGGCCTATGAAAAAGGTTACTTCGAGGAAGAAGGACTTTATGTAACGCTTGAAGCACAAGCGAACTGGAAAGTTTTACTAGACCGAGTGATTGATGGTCAGCTTGATGGTGCGCACATGTTAGCGGGTCAACCTTTAGGGGCAACCATAGGTTATGGCACTAAGGCAGATATTATTACAGCATTTAGTATGGACCTAAATGGTAATGCCATCACCGTTTCCAATGATATTTGGAAAGAGATGAAGAAACATGTACCTCATGAAGGTGGAAAGCCCGTTCATCCAATCTCAGCAGATTCGCTGAAGCCAGTGGTAGACGATTTCAAAAGCAAAGGTAAACCTTTCAAAATGGGCATGGTGTTTCCAGTATCTACTCATAACTATGAGTTACGCTATTGGTTAGCTGCTGGTGGAATTCACCCTGGATTTTATGCACCGCATAAGGGGGATACTAGTGGCCAAATAGATGCCGATGCCTTGTTGTCTGTTACGCCTCCACCACAAATGCCTTCTACTATGGAAGCTGGGACTATTCATGGTTACTGCGTAGGTGAGCCTTGGAATCAGCAAGCGGTATTCAAGGGCATTGGTGTACCAGTTGTGACTGATTATGAAATTTGGAAAAACAATCCTGAGAAAGTGTTTGGTGTAAGCAAGGGTTGGGCTGAAAAATATCCTAATACACATATTCGTGTGGTTAAAGCGATGATCAGAGCCGCTATGTGGTTAGACGAAGACAACAATGCAAATCGCCCAGAAGCTGTGAAAATTCTTGCTAAGAGTCAATATGTTGGTGCTGATTACGAAGTTATTGCTAACAGTATGACAGGTACATTTGAGTATGAAAAAGGCGATAAACGCGATGTGCCGGACTTCAATGTGTTCTTCCGTTATAACGCAACTTATCCCTTCTACAGCGATGCTATCTGGTATTTGACTCAAATGCGCCGCTGGGGACAAATTTCTGAGCCTAAACCTGATTCTTGGTACAAAGATATAGCCAAACAAGTTTACCGTCCTGACATTTATGCTCAAGCCGCTAAAGCTTTGATTACAGAAGGTAAAGCCAATGCGGTTGACTTCCCTGAGTTTGCAACAGAAACAGGTTTTAAACCTCCTCAGACAGAATTTATTGACAAAATTGTGTATGACGGTAGTCAACCTAATGCTTATTTGGAAAAATTTGCTATCGGTCTTAAGAATGACACTAAAATCTAACTAGCTATGTAAGCAGATTGGGGCAGGATGCCCCATCTAGCGTGGAGTGTTCCAGATGAGTAAACAACAAACGGTTCCTATGATTTTTAATCACGTAAGAGACATGAACTGGCCAACCCTTAATCAATTTTTAACTGCCACAGCATTGCCTATTGTTGGCATTGTAATATTCCTTGGGTTATGGAGTTTAATGGCAAAGAATATTGATACGTCTTTGGGCACGTTTCCTGGGCCTAAAGCAGTATGGCAGCAGGCGGTAGTTTTAGTTGGTGAGCATAATGCGCAGATGGATAAAGCCGATAAGTTTTACGACCGTCAAGAACAACGCAACGCCACACGTTTAGCTAAAGACCCAGACTATAAGTCGAAGATTAGGGATTTCACCGGTGCGCCAACTTTTTTTGAGCAAATATGGACCAGTTTATACACTGTGATGGTGGGGTTTATTGTGGCCTCACTGTTAGCTATTCCTCTTGGGATATTGTGTGGGCTAAGTAAAAATGCTTATACGGCTATTAATCCTCTGATCCAACTATTCAAACCAGTTTCACCTTTAGCGTGGTTGCCTTTGGTCACTATGGTGGTGAGTGCGGTGTATGTTAGTTCCGATCCTATGTTTTCTAAATCTTTTATTACATCAGCCGTGACGGTTTCATTGTGCTGCTTGTGGCCAACCTTAATTAATACTGCTGTGGGTGTATCAAGTATCGACAAAGATTTGATTAATGTAAGTAAAGTACTGCGTCTTAACGGCTTGTCGCATGTGACTAAGATTGTATTACCTTCTTCTATCCCTGCAATATTTACCGGCCTACGTTTATCTCTTGGAATTGGTTGGATGGTACTGATTGCTGCAGAAATGCTTGCCCAAAATCCTGGTTTAGGCAAGTTTGTTTGGGATGAATTTCAAAATGGCAGTTCGGAGTCATTAGCTCGTATCATGGTGGCAGTATTAACTATTGGTGTGATTGGATTTGGGTTAGACAGATTAATGTTAGCGCTGCAGAGAAAGTTTAGTTGGGATAAGAGCGCGGTATTGCGTTAGGTCACTCGTTTAGACAGCGAGTAACAAAAAGTATATTTGAGGATAAAGTCATGAGTAACAAACATCATTTAGAGTTGACACAAGTAGGGATGGATTTCCCAACAGCTAAGGGGCCATTTAACGCTTTACAAGACGTTAACCTGCGTATCAATAAAGGTGAGTTTATTTCATTGATTGGTCATTCTGGCTGCGGCAAATCGACGGTTTTGAATATTGTCGCAGGTTTATATGAAGCGACTAAAGGTGGCGTCATCTTAGATAACCAAGAAGTAAACGAGCCAGGCCCAGAACGAGCAGTGGTATTTCAAAATCACTCGTTACTACCTTGGTTGAGTGCCTATAAAAATGTTGAACTGGCGGTTAAACAAACCCCAAATGGTCGCTCTAAAAAGGAAATAAAAGAATGGGTTGAGCATAACCTTGAATTGGTTCATATGAGTCATGCTGCTGACAAGTTACCTGCAGAAATATCAGGTGGTATGAAACAGCGTGTTGGTATTGCACGAGCCTTAGCAATGGAGCCTAAAGTATTATTGATGGATGAGCCTTTTGGAGCGCTTGATGCCTTAACTCGTGCCCACCTTCAAGATTCAGTTATGGAAATCCATGCACAGTTAGGCAATACCGTCATTATGATCACCCATGATGTGGATGAAGCCGTATTACTTTCAGACAGAATTGTAATGATGACTAATGGCCCTGCGGCTACTATTGGCGAGATTTTACCTATCGAATTAGACAGGCCTAGGAACCGTATTGAATTAGCGGATAACCAGCAATATAACCACTATCGTCACGAGGTACTAAAGTTTTTATACGAAAAACAGCGCAAGGTAGAGTCCGTTAATGAACACCGTAAAAAACGATCCAAAAATAAGGTGGGGGCGACTCAAAGTAATGTGGCCTAGTCACAAAAAAATAACCACTTATTCCTAACTTTTTATTTAATAAATTTAATAGCACCTTACAGAACTCGTTCTGTGACAACAAATAGTGTTGCTTAAAATTAGAGAGAGAACCATGAAAATAAACAATAATAAAATTAATGAGCATGCTATGAGCATTGCTGTAGCAACCTTAATTATTGGTAGTGCGACCAGCCAGGTGGCTTTCGCTGAGGGCTTGACTGAAGCTCTGTCATCAGGCAAAGCGAGTGTTGATTTTAATTTGCGTTATGAAAATGTTGAACAAAATAACACCCTAGAAGATGCCAGTGCGCTGACATTACGTACTTTGTTAGCTTATGATACTGGTAGCTATAAAGGATTTTCAGCGAAAATAGAAATGGAAGATACACGTATTGTTTTAGGCCAAGGCGATTACACTGTTGGGCCAAGCGGCTATAACGTTGGTGAGTATTCGGTTATCGCTGATCCTGAACACACTGAATTAGATCAAGGCTATATTCAGTATAAAAATGATATGTTTAGTGCAAAGTTAGGCCGCCAAGTGATTACTATGGATGGGCATCGATTTATTGGTCATGTTGGCTGGCGTCAAGACAGACAAACCTTTGATGCTTTGTCTACAAAATTTACCCCTGTCAAAGACTTGACCTTACGATATGCTTATATCACTCAGCGTAACCGTATTTTTGCACAAGACGGTGATTTGGATGCGAAAGATCATTTAATCAACGCGTCTTATAAAACATCAATGGGAACATTGACAGGTTATGGTTATTTGCTTGAAGTTGATAATGGTACCGATAATACTTTGGATACCTTTGGTGTTAGCTTTGCTGGAAGTACTAAAGCGGGAGATACTAAAATATTGTATCGCGCTGAGTATGCTAGTCAGAGTAGTGAGTCAGCTGCTACCGATTATAATGTTGATTATTTAAACTTAGAAGCTACAGCGATTTTCAGTGGGCTCACCGCCAAATTGGGTTATGAAGTGTTAGGCTCTGATGATGGTGCTTTTGGATTTTCTACGCCTTTGGCCACTCTTTATAAGTTCAATGGTTGGTCAGATCAGTTTTTAGGTACACCGTCACAAGGTTTGGTAGATACTAATATTACATTAGCTGGGAAAGTATTGGGTGGTGGATGGAAAGTGGTCTATCACAATTTTGAAGCTGATGATGCCAGTGATACCGTTGACGATTTAGGCAGTGAACTCAACTTGTCTTATATGAAAAAGTACGGTAAACACTACTCTGCAGGTATTAGATATGCGGCATATTCTGCAGGTGACATTAAAGTCGATGCAGATAAACTCTGGGTATGGGTAGGCGCCAAATTTTAACCACTTTTAGTGTTGTAAATGAAAGGGTCAACATCTCAACAATGTTGACCCTTTTTTTATACATTAACAGACATAATAATGATATTTATAATGAGAAACGCCCTATGAATTGTTGGCTATTCGATTATCTAGGCTGAGCCAACCTGTGCCTATGCTGGAAATCATCAGCAGCCCTGCCATTATTCCCATGTTTTTAAAGAAATTTTGCGTTTCGTGCGTGCGTGCTAAACCTTCAACCATGCTCCAGAAATCATGCATGTAAACACTGATGACCAAGGTCAACCCTGCTAAAATAAAAGCAGCAAATTTTCCTTTAAAGCCTATAATAATCGCTAGACCTAGGATGATTTGTAGAGCGATAGTAACAGGCAATAAAGATGCTGTAGCAGGCACACTGTGAGCAAGCATGTAGTCTGTTGTTCCTTGATAGTTAGATATTTTTTGTAAGCCAGGTAAAATAAAATAAGTGCCCAATAACAGCCGACCCAATAATAAACAAATATTTTCAATTATGCGCATTGGTTATCCTCAAATATAGTAAATTTTAGTGCATTATTACACTAACAACTTGTTAACATGATGCTTCAGATAAGTGGAGAATACTATGAGTCAACACCATAAAATTAACTATATTGAAATTCCAGTTAAAGCCTTAGCTTCGAGTAAAGCCTTTTTTAATCAAGTTTTTGGATGGACGTTTGTGGATTATGGGGATGATTATGCAGCTATTATTGGAGCTGGAATAAATGGTGGTTTATACGTTTCTGAATATAATGTGTCAGTGGATAAGGGTAGTGTGCTGGTCGTCTTATACAGTAATAATTTAGCTCAAAGCCAAGCCCTAATAAAATCTGCTGGAGGCACAATCAAGACCCCCACATTTAAATTTCCAGGTGGGTATAGATTTCATTTTTGCGATGGAAACGACAACGAATACGCTGTGTGGGGTGATAAGCAACAGTAGGGTAATTATTGCCCATTAGCTTTGGTAAGATTAAATTGATTATCCAGAAAAACCGCTATCTTCTGGCATATGTTTACCTTCAGCAGCTTGTCGAGCAAGTTGATCGCAAGCTTCATTTTCAGGATGGCCAGAGTGACCCTTCACCCAGAACCAACTCACTTTGTGTTTACTAACTTGTTCATCTAAACGTTTCCATAAATCCACATTTTTCACTGGCTTTTTATCTGAAGTACGCCAGCCATTTTTACGCCAATTTTTAATCCATTGATTAATCCCATTTTTAACATACTGGCTGTCTGTCGTTAAGTTTACACAGCAGGCCTCATTTAAAATAGCGAGCGCCTCGATGGTGGCTAGCAATTCCATTCTGTTATTAGTGGTATGTTTAAATCCTTGACTGAGTTCTTTACGATACTGGTTAAAAATCATCACAGCACCATAACCACCAGGCCCGGGATTACCTAAGCAGGAGCCATCGGTAAAAATTTCTATTTGTTTCATGTTTACCTCACTTCGAGTGTGAACCCATATAAAATTTGGAATTTAAATTTAGCGCAGTATAATGATCATGATCTTCAATGCTATAAAATTCTATAAAGTAAATTATAAAGAGCCTGAAATGCGCCAAATTGTATTAGATACCGAAACCACTGGATTAGATCCTAAACAAGGACACCGCATCATTGAAATAGGATGTGTGGAAATGATTAACCGTCGACTTACAGGTAACACCTTTCACGTTTACGTTAATCCGCAGCGGTTGGTTGAACAAGAAGCTATAGGTGTGCACGGGATCACCAATGAATATTTAGTAGATAAGCCGATATTTAATACTATAGCCAAAGAGTTCATTGATTTTATTAGCGGTGCTCAACTAGTGATCCATAATGCACCATTTGACATCGGTTTTATGGATCATGAGTTTAATAGGCTGTCAGGTTTGGCTGTCAAAGAGTCCGCTAAAATGTGTACTGTACTCGACACGTTAGATTTGGCAAGAAAGATACATCCTGGTCAAAAGAACAATCTTGATGCACTGTGTCGACGTTATGGCATAGATAACTCACATCGAGAGAAACACGGCGCGTTGTTAGATGCAGAGATCTTAGCCGATGTGTATCTAATGATGACAGGGGGGCAAACTGACCTTAATTTAAGTGGTAAGGTTAGTAGCGAAGGTGGCCTACAAACAGAAACTATTCGCAGGTTGTCTGTACAAAGAAAGCCGTTAAAAGTTGTTATGGCAACAGCCAATGAGTTAGAGCAGCACGAAAGTAGATTAGACTTAGTAGCTGAAAAAGGTGGCGTCTGCATCTGGCGTGAATAGAGACAAATTGAGAGAAAGTGACAAAGACAAACAAGACAATGGGTTAGGTTGGCATGTTAAAATAGGTTGTATCTGCCTTTAAAGCGTAGTTTTTTGTCTAAGTGAGCTTATACCTACACTATACCTAAACGTTGTTCCACATAGTCTGCAAAATAATGCACGCTCTTCAATTAACTAATACATCCTTGAAAGTAATACTTATGCCATGGTCAGTACTAAAAATATAATGTTAAGCCCATGGCAAGCGGTTGAGAAGAGTCTATATAAGTCGACTTATGACCTAATATTACTTTTTCTGGGGAAATACTTAAATAAACAGCTTACCTAAGCAATAATGTGGTGCCGATTGATTGCGTTGAAGATGGGAAATAATCCCCCAGCGTTAATATTTGTATATGTCTATGTTTTGATAGACGCAAGGTCAGCTTTCAAATAGCGATATTCAAAACTTCATGTTGAGAGTAGGCCTACA
>Ga0209712_10001250_pt1 | contig 21861 bp, 25 predicted proteins | sample ArcOceMetagenome_FD_187443 | JGI IMG/M metagenome (GOLD analysis project Ga0209712, IMG submission 187443) | Marine eukaryotic phytoplankton communities from Arctic Ocean - Arctic Ocean - Greenland ARC118M Metagenome (SPAdes) (version 2) | ecosystem: Environmental > Aquatic > Marine > Oceanic...
AGCATAGGCGTACGTCACCAAAAGTACGGTTTGGATTGTCTGTTAGGCACTCAACAATCACCATAGCATTGCCCGGGCCATAACCTTCATAACGCGCGGTGGAGTAGTCTTCACCGCCACCACCTTTGGCTTTTTCTAATGCCTTATCGATCACGTGGCTAGGCACTTGATCTTTTTTGGCCTTATCGATGAGGGTGCGAAGCGCCAAGTTACCATCGGGTTCCACACCACCAGATTTTGCACAAACGTAAATTTCACGGCCGTATTTGCTATACACCTTAGCTTTAGCGTCAGATGTTTTGGCGATGTCTAACTTTTTGTTTTGGTAGGCTCTGCCCATGGTATCTGTCCAGTGGAAATAATCACTATAATTTTACCTTTATAATTGATCTGGCGAAAGCTACAGATGTAAACTTCTTTAATAACCCTAAAACAAGCGCTATTTCACTTAGGATTCAACACAATGAATATCCGAGAAGTTATTGATGGTGATTTTGATGGGATCTGGCCTATTTTTCATCACATCGTTAAGGCGGGTGAAACCTATGCCTACCCAAGAGACACTAGCAAGGTGCAAGCTGAAAAAATATGGCTAGAAGCCCCGCGGAAGACCTATGTGGTCGAAGAAGCCGGCATTATTGTTGGCACTTACTTCATCAAGACCAACCAGGCAGGCCCAGGGTCTCATGTGTGTAACTGTGGTTATATGGTCTCAGTTGGGGCAAGAGGGCGGGGCATAGCGTCTTTTATGTGTAAACATTCACAAAAACAAGCCAGTGTTTTAGGCTATAAAGCGATGCAGTTTAATTTTGTTGCAGTGACTAATAAAGGCGCGATAAAGCTATGGCACAAGTTAGGGTTTGAACAAGTGGGCCGTCTACCAAAAGCCTTTTTGCACCCAAGCTTAGGTTATGTCGATGCCCTCTTGATGTATAAATGGTTAGCATTACAATCTGCATAGACCTAACCCCAACCCCTGTATAGTATTGAGCCTATAGCCAACTCATAAGAGAAATACTGATGCAGCTCACTAACTTACCAGACCATTTGCCAGCGCCAAAAGATGATGGACTAAGTGACCATTTGTACGGCAGGCAGTGGCCCCCCGGGAGTCTGCTTGGGACTAACCAAGAGTGGGTTAATTTGGCCCAGATACATAATTATGTAGTGGTTTATGTCTACCCTATGACAGGGCGACCCGATGTGCCACTACCTGAGGGCTGGGATAACATTCCAGGGGCAAGGGGCTGCACCCCTCAGTCGTGTAGCTTTAGAGATCATTATGCACAACTGCAGCAGCTTCATGCCCATGTATTTGGTTTGAGTGTCCAGGCGAATGCCTATCAAATTGAAGCCCAGCAAAGGTTGCACCTGCCATTCGAACTACTAAGTGACAACCAATTGACGCTGAAATCAGCTTTGCATCTTCCCACATTTGAAGTAGCCAGTATGGAGTTATACAAGCGCATCACCCTTATCCTTAAACAGGGGCGCATCTGTAAGGTCTTTTACCCGGTGTTTCCCTCAAGTGAGAACGCCTCAGAGGTCCTTGAGTGGCTCAAGAGCCAAGATTAACCCAAGCGACTTACTGCTGCTTTACATACGAGGCAACGGGCTATGCTAGACCTCTCGAGCACTGTTGGTGTTGATCGCCTAAGCTTTGGAGCGTGCAAAAAAAGGCAGTTTAATACCCAAAACAAGCCCATTCCCAAGCAATACAAAGCCTAAACCACAGGCACTACTAAGACTCCAGGCATAGCCCTCAAATACAGTTGACAAGCCCAGAGCCACTACTGGGAACATGACCGTAGCATAGGCAGCTTTGTTGGCGCCAATCCGGCCTACGAGGGAAAGATAGGCTGTGAACCCTGCAACGGTGCCTATAATTGCTAAGTAAAGTAGACTACCAAGATAATGGGGCTGCGAGTCCCAGGTTAATGGTGTACCAGTAATAATTAATAAGGCGGCTAAAAATAGAGCCCCATAAAACATGGCATAAGCGCTGCTAGTAAAGGGTTTTAGGCCTTTTTTGTTATGCCTTACTGAGATCATGTTACCAAGAGAAAATAAAGATGTGCCTAGAAAAGCAAATCCAATGCTGCCTAAATTCACCCCTTTGGCCGAATCAGCCTTTAACTCTGGCCAAAACATTAAGCTAAGGCCAGCAATGCCTATAATGCTTGCAGCAAATACTACACGGGTTGGTCTTTCTCCCCAAAAAATACGGCTGTTAACGGCATTAAATAGGGTTGAGGCAGAAAAAATAACCGCCAGTAAGCCACTTGATATGTCTAAACCTGCAGTATAAACACACACAAAGTTTAGAGAAAACATACACATGCCTTGCAGGACCATAAACCCATGGTCTTGCTTGCTTGTGGCTTGCAAGCGACCGCTAAGAAGCACCAATGCCAGCATAATTGCTGCTGCTATCGTAAAGCGGTAAAATACTGAGGTAAGAATTGCAACGTCACCTAATTGCCAATGAATGGCGATCCAGGTAGTGCCCCAGATAAATACGGTGGATAAGTATAAAAATTGCGTCACGGCGGTTCCTGTTGGCTAAGCCATGATGTTTAGTCTTGCAGGTCTGCAATCGGTGTAGCAAAGCTGTGCGCCATATCCCACGGGAAACGAATCCAAGTGTCTTGGCTTACTTCCGTAATGTACATATCTACTGCGGGTTTGCCAGCTGGCTTCGCATACACAGTGGCAAAAGTAGCTTTAGGGACTAGGGCACGCACGGCTGTTGCTGTCTTGCCCGTATCGACAAGGTCATCAATAAGTAAAAACCCCTCACCGTCACCATCAAAACCTTTTAGTAACTTAAGCTGGCCTTGATCGCTAGCCTCCACACCGGCCTCAAGCTGGCCATAGCTAGAAATACAAATAGTATCAATTAAGCGAATGTCTAGCTCGCGGGCAATGATAGCCGCAGGTACTAGGCCTCCGCGGGTGATGGCAATAATACCCTCCCATGGCCCTTGACCCAATAAGCGCCAAGCTAGGGCACGGGCGTTGCGGTGTAGTTCTTCCCAAGAGATGGGGTAGTCTTTATGGTATGGATTGCTCATGGGTTTTCCTGTGCTAAGTACTGATTTTTAAGATTTACATAATTATTAGCCATATAGGTCAGGCTTGAGAGCTCAGCATCAGTTAAGGGGCGTTTTTGCCTTGCAGGGCTGCCGGCATATAAAAAGCCACTCACTAGCCTTTTACCTGGGGTAACTAGGCTGTTAGCGGCGATCATAACATCGTCATCCACCACTACGTCATCCATAATAGTACTGCCCATTCCGACTAATACTCGATTACCGATGGTGCAGCCATGTAATATAGTACGATGCCCCACTGTGACCTGGTCTCCGATAATTAATGGATGCCCTGCTGGGTTGTGAGCACTTTTATGGGTAACATGTAAAATTGACCCATCTTGAATACTGGTAGAGTGACCAATTCGAATATGATTTACATCGCCACGGACCACGCTGTAGGGCCAAATAGATGAGTCTGCGCCAATATGAACATCACCTATAATAATGCACTCTGCGTCTGCAAATGCACTCGAGTTAATCTGAGGGGTGACGTGTTTAAGGGGTCGAATAGACATTGTTGTTCCTAATTTGCAGCAAAACGTTGGGTATTAGTAAAAGAGGCACTATTATAACCCCACTAAGATACAAAACAATCGATGAGCCACTATGACCTTTCCTTCCTTACAAGATGTATTACTACTGCCAGACTTTGCTTCAATGGACCCGACCGGGTTGGCTGCAAAATTAGATAAGAAGCTAATAAACAACCAGCAGGCTATTGAACAACTGTTAAAAAACCAAGATACCCCAAACTATAACCGGTTGGTACCAGCCTTGGAACAGTTGGGTGATGAAGTTGATCAGCTGTGGGGGCCGCTAAGCCATTTACATGGGGTAAGTAATAGAGATGATATAAGAGCAGCTTTTGATGAGTGTCTGCCAAAACTGACCGCCTATGCCACACAGATGGGGCAAAATAAGGCGCTGTATTTGGCTTTTGTGGACCTGTTAAAGAGTAATGACTTTAACCAGCTAAGCCAATCAAAGCAGCAGTTTGTGAAACTTCAAATAAGAGATTTCAAGCTAGCTGGAGTAGCATTAAACCCGCAAAAGCAAAAAGAGTATGGCCAGCTAAAACAACAGATGGCGGAGCTTTCCACACGGTTTTCAAATCACCTAATGGATGCTACAGAAGCTTGGAGCAAGCATATAAAAAATAGTAAGCACTTACTCGGACTGCCTGAATCGGCCTTGCAGCAGGCTCAGGAAACAGCTAAATCTAAGGGCTTAGATGGGTATCTGTTAAAACTAGATTTTTCTTGTTATCACTCAGTCATGACCTTTGCAGAGAAAAGTGACCTTAGGCAAGAAATATATCAAGCCTTCAATACTCGAGCGTCTGATCAAGGGCCCTATGGTGGGCAGTTTGATAATACTCAGGTGATGCAAGAGCTGATAGGTTTACGGCATAAGGTGGCTAATCTTGTAGGGTTTGATCACTATGCAGATTATTCGGTCGCTACCAAAATGGCAGACTCTGGGCGAGCAGTTGAAATGTTTTTATCAGACCTCGCAAAAGGGTGTAAACCACAAGCTGAAGCAGACATGCAACAGTTACAAAAATTCGCCACCGAGTCAGGTGGGCCCACGCCAATGGCAGCATGGGATGTAGCTTATTACAGTGAAAAACTGCGTCAAAACCGCTACCACTTATCCCAAGAAGAGCTCAAGCCTTATTTTGCATTACCACAAGTGCAGGCCGGGTTATTTGATGTTGTTAAACGTATTTATGGCATTGAAGTGACGCCCTGCACAGGGGTGAGTACTTGGCACCAAGATGTAGGTTTTTATAAAGTGGCTCATGCAGGTAAAGCCATTGGTTATTTTTATTTTGATCTTTATGCACGAGAGCATAAACGTGGTGGTGCATGGATGGATGAATGCCGTAACCGCCAGTTTAAAGCCAACGGTGAACTACAACTACCTGTAGCTTACCTAGTGTGTAACTTTGCACCCCCACTGGGGGGCAAGCCAGCTTTACTGACCCATGGTGAAGCCACCACCTTGTTCCATGAATTTGGCCATGGCTTACATCATATGATGACCAACATTGACGTTGCAGGTGTTGCTGGCATCAATGGTGTGGCATGGGACGCAGTGGAATTACCCAGCCAACTATTAGAAAACTGGTGTTGGCACGAAGAGTCATTACGTTTGTTTGCTAAGCACTACCAAACAGGCAATGGCTTGCCAGAAGACTTATTGCAAAAAATGTTAGCAGCAAAAAACTTTCAAGCGGGCATGTTTGTCATGCGGCAACTAGAATTTGCCTTATTTGATTTGCGATTACATATGAACTACAACCCAGTTGCGCCCCAACCCATACAATCAGTGTTGAATGCTGTGCGCAAAGAAGTAGCAGTTGTAAAAGCACCAGAGTGGAATCGTTTTCAACATGGCTTTGCTCACATTTTTGCTGGTGGCTATGCATCCGGGTACTACAGCTACTTGTGGGCAGAAGTGTTGGCTGCAGATGTCTTTAGCCGATTTGAAGATGAGGGTATTTTTAACCCAAACACTGGTGCAGCACTTTGGCTGGATATAACTGGTCAAGGAGGCAGTCGGGACGCCATGGCTCTGTTCACCAAATTTATGGGGCGCGAACCTAGTGTAGACGCATTAATGCGCAACAAAGGGTTGGCTCACGCAGACAATCAGAAGTTAAGCCAAGGAGCCAGTGATGAAGGTTAGGTTTATTGCTGGCATTGTCTGCCCAAAATGTGGTGCTCAAGATAGCGTTCGTATCCATATCCCAGAGGATGGAGAGGCAGATGAGCAGTTGAGAGACTGCGTTACCTGCGGCCATGAAGAACGTATCGGACAAAGTGCGGCAACTCGGCAGGAAATGACTACACGGGTTAACCATACCGAATCTACTGCAGTGCAAGAAGTTGAGCCACAAGTTCTTAAACTACAGTAGCTAAGGTGACATATAGGCTTTTAGGTGTTGATAAACCACGCTTGTTTATAGCTCAGCCATAAGTAACCAGCCAATGCAGCCATAGCCCTAACGCCACAAAAACCTAAGAATGCCCACCATAAGCCATTATTACCCCAAGGTTCTAATAGGTACCAAAGAGGCAGCAGGGCAATCAAGCTGGCTAGCACTGAGTAAAACATGGCTTGGGCTTGGGCAGCTCCTACAAAAATGCCATCACACAGATAGCTCCACACACTAATAATGGGTACCCACATTACCCATACGGCATGGTCGCTAGCGATGTCTCGTACGCTTTCAATAGTCGTTAACATATTGATAAATACATCGCTTAGTAGCCAAAATAAAACCGTTGCGACAGCAGATACTATGATGGAGTAAATAGCTGCAGCATTACATAGCTGGTAAAAACGACGCCTTTTTCTAGCCCCTAAAGCTTCACCACAGGCGGCTTCAATAGCAAAGGCAAAGCCATCCAACGCATAAGCCAGTAAGGTAACATATTGTAATAAAAGTGTGTTTGCAGCCAATACACTGTCTCCCATACGGGCACTTTGGGAGGTGATAAAAGCAAACGCAAAAAGTAGCATTAAGGTACGCACAAATAGATAACTGTTGAGACGCATTAGCTGGTTTGCTAGGGGTGCAAAAGCATCCCAATCTAGGTGGAACGTTTGATTAAGTCGAGTGAGGTGACGCCAAACTAAAAGTAAAGCCAACATCAGACCGCAATAATCTGCTAACAAACTACCCCAGGCTACACCAGCACTGGTCATATCAAAACCAATTACAAATAGCAGGTTGAAGCCTATATTGCTCATGTTAGTGACTACTAGCAGAACCAAAGGGCTACGGCTATCCTGGCGGCCCAACAACCATCCCAAGCACACATAGGTGATGAGCACTGCTGGGGCGCTATAAATACGTATAGTGAGATACTCTTGGGCTAAAGCAGAGACCTGAGTGCTGGCACCCATGAGGGATACACCCAGTGGAATTAACCAGTTTTGCAATGCCATAATGGCTACACCAATAGCCAAAGCAAAAGCCCCTGGCATGAGCAACAACTGCATTAAGCGTGGGTTATTTCCAGCGCCATGGGCCTGTGCTGTAAGGCCTACAGTGCCCATACGTAAAAAACCAAAAGCCCAGTAGATAAACGTTAACAAGGTGCCGCCTAAGGCAACTGCACCTAAATAGCTGGCTTCATCTAGATGGCCCATAATGGCAGCGTCCACCAAGCCTAACAAGGGTACGCTTATATTGGAAATAATTAGGGGCCAAGCCAGATGCCATAGCTGCCCCATGTGTTTTGCTTTTGGTGCGTAGGTCAGCTGGCTGGTTTCTCCCATATCAAGACAGACGAAATGAGCGTGGGAAGCTAAACAACAAAAAGAACAAGGTGCTGGCAATCACTACTACAGATGGGCCGGCAGGGGTGTCATAGAACCAAGATAAAGCCAACCCCCCAGTTACAGCTAACATGCCAAGTAAACTGGCAAGCAACGCCATTTGCTCTGGAGAGCTGGACAAGCGACGAGCGGCAGCAGCAGGTATAATTAGCAGTGAAGTAATGAGTAATACCCCAACCACCTTCATTGCCACCGCGATCACCACTGCCACTAACAGCATCAGTAAGGTACGCATCCAAGCCACATTAATACCCTCAACCTGAGCTAATTCTTCGTTCACTGTAATGGACAATAAAGGCGTCCAAATACTTACTAATATGACTAAGACTAGGCAACAAGCTAGGGCGATCCAAAGCAGATCATGTTGTCCAATAGCTAGCAAATCACCAAATAAAAACCCCATTAAATCAATACTTTGATGATCAAAAAGGCTCAAGCTTACAAGCCCCAGCGATAAGCTTGCATGGGAGAGGATACCCAACAAGGTATCTGTTGCAATAATGCGCTTATGCACTAAGGTGCTAAGTAATAGGGCTAATAACAAACACACTAATACCACTGCTAGGCTAATATTAACTTGCAACAATAAACCTAAGGCAACGCCTAACAGTGCTGCATGTGCAAGAGTATCTCCAAAATAGGCCATCCGTCGCCAAACCATAAAAGAGCCTAAAGGCCCGGCTACTGCAGCAATCATTAACCCACCTAGCCAAGCCCATAATAAAAAATTAGCCATGGTCACAGCCCTCGTGATGTTCGCCTGCAATAATGTCGCCATGGCTGGTGTGGTGGTGATTGTGTTGATGGTTATACAAGGCTAGGTTACCTGCGCCTTGGGGGCCAAATAAATCTGTAAATGCAGGATCTTGACTGACTTGTTCAGGATGCCCTGAACAACAAATATGTTGGTTTAGACAAATTACCTGATCTGTTGCTGCCATGACTAGGTGCAAGTCGTGGGATACCATTAGGATACCGCAGCCTAAGATGTTCCGTACCTGGCCAATAAGGTTATACAAAGACACTTGCCCGGTCACGTCGACACCTTGCACAGGCTCATCTAATACCAGTAAGTGGGGTTTACGGAGTAGGGCCCGTAATAATAAGATTCTTTGCGTCTCACCCCCAGAAAGCTCCTGCATTGGGCGATTAAGAAGTTTTTCAGCGCGACACTCATGCAGCAGATCGTGCCATAGCTGTGGGCTAAGCTGATGTTGCTTGTGGCGACCTAAATCCAAAAAGCGTGCCACTGTAAGGGGCAGCGTGTCTTCTAATTTTAATTTCTGGGGCATGTAGCCAATGCGTAATCCTTTTATGGTGGTAATGTCTCCACTAGTGGTTTTAATTAAGTTCAATAAGCTACGAACTAAAGTGGATTTTCCAGCACCGTTTGGGCCAATAACGGTAGTAATCTGTCCTGCTTCTAAAGATATATCCACCCCTTTAATGAGCCACCTGTTACCACGTTTTACGCCTAGGTCCGTGGCTGAAAGTAAAACCTCGCTCACGGTTTGGGCTCCAAGGCTTTGGATTGGTCCAAGCACCCTTGGCAGGTGCCGACGATTTCAATGGTGTGTCGTTGTATTTTAAAACCATGCTGATCAGCACTCACCTTAAGGGCTAAGTTAATGTATTGACTGTCTAGCTCCTGGGCTTGATGGCAATCTTGGCAGAGCAGAAAATGCCCTTCATGTGGCTTATCTGGATTACAGCAGCCCACATAAGCGTTAATACTTTCTAGTTTATGTAACAAGCCTTGACCACTTAAAAACTCAAGGGCACGGTACACTGTAGGTGGCGCCGAATTAAAGCCTTCTTTGGCTAAACTGGCTAACAATTCATAGGCCCCGATAGGTTGATGGCTCTGCCATACTAGTTCCAACACTCTTTGGCGGACAGGAGTGAGCTTCACACCCCGGTCAGCGCATAGGCTTTTAGCATGGCCAATAGCGCTAGTAATGCAGCGACTATGATCGTGGGGAGAAAATGCACTGGCTTTCATTGGATGGCCTTGGTCAGTTGACGGTGTTATAATATTACATAACATTTCCTAAAATTCCTAAAACTTTATTCTTAAAGGCCAATTGTATGCTCGTGTCTGTTCGATTTATTTCACGAATGTGGCTGTTTTGTGCATTGTTGAGTGTGAGTGCTATCGCATCAGCTGCAGTAACAGTATTACCGAGTACCCATGCCCTTTCCCTTGTGATCAAAGAGGTGGCAGGAGAGACCTTTGTGCCTTTATTACCCGCTAATGTTTCTCCCCATGATTTTAGCCTAAAACCTAGCCATATTCGTCGTTTGCAAAAGGCTGGACTTGTGGTTTGGCTGGGGCCTGAGTTAGAGCCCTATTTGGCTAAGGTAATGTTGCATATACCTAAACATAAACAATTTATTATTAATCGAGGGCGCTCCGCCTTAAAGTATGGAGAGCACCCCTGGACCAGTCCTGAGTATCTGTTGCAAGGTTTACAACAACTGAGCCAACACCTGAATAAGCCATGGAGTAGTAAAACCTGGGTGCAACAGATGAATAATCTACATGAAGAGCTCTTTTTTCATCGCCGCTCATTGCAAGAAAAAAACCAAGGCTATTTAGTTTATCATGATGGTATCGGAGGTTTTGAGGCGTATTTTGGGCTTACCCATCTCGCTAGTTTTACCAACGCTGATGACCAACCACCAGGAGCCAAGCAATTGGCTATGATTGAGCAGCTTGCTAACGAGCAAAAAGTAGCCTGTATCCTTATAGACCATGAGGTGAGGCCTAAGCTTGTGAATGCTGTGCTAAAGCCAAGTATAAAGCGAGTCGCTATTGATATTTTAGCTGCCAACAGTACCTCAATCATAGGCTATATCACTCAACTTCAGCAGGCCATACTAAGCTGCGGCAAAGTGTGAGGATAATGCCTTTATCCAGAGCCGCTAGGGCAGCTGATGAAGCTGTTGCATGCGATGGCTTAAAATATCTTTAAATACATCTGGGTCTTTAAGTACAGTAACGCCTTCCTCGCGCTGATGGGAGTCTAAGCTATGGAAGGTTTCTAAGCGAGATAACCAAAAACGCATGGCTGCGGCAACTAGCATGGCGTTCCAATACTGGTGTTCTGCACTATTAAATGCACGTACGTTTGCATAGGCCTGTAAAAAGGCGTCATATAGGGTTGAGTCAATACTGCCATCTGGTGCGATGCACCAGTCATTCACTGTAATAGCCACATCAAATAATAAATAGTCGTTACTGGCGTTATAAAGGTCGATAGTGGCGCTAAGTTGGCCATGGTTAAAGAGTGCGTTGTCATGAAATAAATCACCATGCACCACACCCCTTGGTAAGTCTGGTTGCTGGGTTTGCATCGCATCATACTGGCCGATAGCCATCATCAGCATCGTTGCGTCTGCACCATCTATGCATTGAGCCGCTCGCGGACCTAATTCGTTCCACCAGTTTTGCCCACGATGGCTATGGCGCAACGTGGTAAACCCTTGGCCAGCCACATGTAAACGAGCTAGCTCACGCCCCATAATGGCGCATTCATTTGTGCCAATCTCTGAGCGCGCTAGATGGTCGCCTGCAAAACGTGGAAACAATAGCACTGGTTTATTAGCTAATAAGCTCAAGGCTATGCCATTATTGTCCCGCACCGGGGCAGGTACGGTTACATTGTTGATCACCAAGTGGTCTGTTAAATCAACAAAATAGGGCATTTCGTCGTAACTCAGATCTTCAAATAGGGTGAGCACAAAATCCTGTTGTGGCTGACCTTTTGTTTGCGTGGTGACAAAATAATTAGTATTTTCAATACCGCCGCTAATGCCTTTAAAGCCCAACAAGTCACCTAAGTTAAATGGTGCGATGTAAGTGCTAATTTGGGCATTGGTAAGGTGTGTGTATACGGCCATAGGATTACTACTTTTTAAAACTAATTGTGGTCATTAATTCGGTTGCAAATAGTACGCTTAGAGCAGCTTGAATTCAAGTTTAGGACGCTCCATTATGGTATTCTTTAACCTATCGGTGCCCATAAAGTTTCGTTTGAGAAGACATCATGACTGCAAAAGTATCCACTCCCGTTATATTGGTAGACGGTTCCTCTTATCTGTTTAGGGCATACCACGCGATGCCACCACTAAATAATAGTAAGGGAATGCCTACAGGTGCCATTAAAGGTGTAGTCAATATGATGCGCAGCCTGGCAAAGGATTACGCTGATGCTAATATTGTTGTGGTGTTCGATGCCAAGGGCCCAACCTTTCGTAATGAAATGTATGCAGAATATAAAGCCCACAGGCCCCCCATGCCTGACGACATGCGCCCTCAAATAGAGCCCATACACCAAATTATTAAAGCGATGGGGCTACCATTATTGATGATATCAGGTGTAGAGGCGGATGACGTGATTGGCACTTTGGCAGCGCAAGCCACGGCCCAAGGTATTGATACGCTCATATCCACAGGTGACAAGGACATGGCTCAGCTTGTGAGTCCTCATGTTGGCTTAGTGAACACCATGACCAACACCTACCTCAATGAAGAGGGTGTGTTGGGTAAGTTTGGCGTAAGGCCTAATCAAATTATTGATTACCTAGCCATTGTTGGTGACACGGCTGACAATATCCCTGGCGTTCCCGGTGCTGGCCCAAAGACTGCAGTAAAGTGGCTAACACAATACGATACCTTAGAAACACTAATGGAAAATGCCCATGAGATTGGTGGAAAAATTGGTGAAAAATTACGTAACGCCCTCGAGTTCTTGCCTCTTTCTCAAGCCCTAACCACTATTAAACTAGACGTAGAACTTGAGCAAAAGTTAGAGCAAATGGTGCCCAAACCCGCAGATCAGGCTGCACTACTGGCCTTGTACCAAGACCTAGAGTTTAGATCATGGGCGAATGCATTGCTTCAAGATGGCGTAACAGCCAGTAGCCAGCCTAAGGCAGTAACTCAAAATCTAGGTGCTACCAATGCTGGTGTGTCAGGTGTCGAAGAAACGAAGGTTGAAGCGCCCGTTCCTGCAGTTGTTGCCACTAAACACTACAGCACAATTTCTACTTTGGGTGAACTTGAGCCTTGGTTAAATGCCTGCAGAGATGCCCCTGTATTTGCCTTTGATACGGAAACCACCAGCCTTAACTACATGGACGCTCAACTGGTGGGTATTTCACTGTGTATCGAGGCGGGTACCGCTGTTTATGTGCCTTGTGGTCACGACTATGTGGGTGCGCCAGAACAAATTAGCCGGCCAGACCTTATCGCAGCAATAAAGCCTTTACTAGAAGATGCTAAGCAAGTGATTTGCGGGCAAAACTTAAAATATGATATTAATGTTTTAGCTAATTATGGCATTACATGGCAGGCACAGGTCATTGATAGCATGGTGCAATCTTACGTGCTCAATTCTACTGCCAGCCGTCATAATATGGATGCGTTGGCGCAACACTACCTTTTTTACCAAACTGTTAAATATGTAGATATTGCTGGTAAAGGAGTTAAGCAGCTCACGTTTAACCAAATAGATATAGAGCAAGCGGGCCCTTATGCTGCTGAAGATGCAGACGTTACCCTAAGGCTGGCGCAGTATTTTTCTGAATGCTTGGCCTTTGAACCAGCATTGGCGGCAGTTTATGACACTATAGAGCGCCCACTGGTAACCGTACTATCACGAATGGAGCGCACAGGTGCTTTGGTTGATGCTAAGGTACTAGGCGAGCAAAGCCAAGTGATTGGTAAGCGATTAATAGAGCTGGAACGTGAGGCATATGAGCTTGCCGATGAAGTGTTTAATTTGTCATCAACACAGCAGCTAGGCGCCATTTTGTATGAAAAACTGGGTATTCCAGTGACTAAGAAAACGCCTAAAGGAAAGCCATCAACAGCGGAGGCAGTATTGCAGGAGTTGGCTCAAGACTACGAGTTGCCAAAATTGTTATTGGAATACCGCAGCCTTAGTAAACTAAAATCAACCTATACCGATAAGTTACCCCTAGAAATAAACCGTGCCACTGGGCGTATCCATACCTCCTACCATCAGGCAGTAGCGGCCACAGGGCGCTTATCTTCTAGTGATCCAAACCTGCAAAATATTCCCATCCGTAGCAGTGAAGGGCGTCAAATTAGACAGGCGTTCGTGGTGCCTAAGGGGCAAGTTATGGTGGCGGCAGATTATTCACAAATTGAATTGCGCATCATGGCCCACCTTTCTAAAGATGAAGGCTTATTAAATGCCTTTGCTGCTGGGCAGGATGTACATAAGGCTACTGCAGCAGAAGTATTTGGAGTGACTGTTGATCAAGTCACCAGTGATCAAAGACGCAGTGCGAAAGCCATTAACTTTGGCTTAATTTATGGGATGTCTGCCTTTGGCTTAGCTAAGCAACTGGGCATTAGCCGTGCCCAAAGCCAAGATTACATTGGTCGTTATTTCACTCGCTATCCAGGGGTGCAAGAATACATGGACGAAACCAAAGCCAAAGCTGCCAAGCAAGGTTATGTAGAAACCCTTTTCGGTCGCAGACTATACTTACCAGATATCAATGCGAGTAATGGCATTGCTCGTCAGGCTTCAGAGAGAACAGCGATTAATGCGCCAATGCAAGGTACTGCAGCAGATATTATCAAGCGCGCGATGATCAAGGTAGATGAATGGTTAGCGTCTAGTGGCCTAAATGCGCGTATGACAATGCAAGTGCATGACGAATTAATTTTTGAAGTGGACGCAGCCCAGGTAGACGCCCTAGTAGCAGGAGTTAAGTCAGCAATGGAAGGTGCTGCAGACCTTTTAGTACCGCTCATCGTTGATGTGGGAGTAGGCGATAACTGGGATCAGGCACATTAATTGCCTAATCTATTTAAAAAATAAAATGAATTGGAACTAAATGCCCTCACAGGCGTCTGAGTAGGTAACTAGCCAAGCGTCATTAACAGTTTACAAAGACGCCTACCCTGAAAATCGTTCCCCTCGGTCTTCAGGGTTTTTTTTGTACAGGATTTATCCTATACCAGGTATGCCAAACAACAACGCATTGCCTAGAGCCTGATGTTTATGCATCAGGCTCGCTTACATGGCTTGCGATGGCCGTTTCATCCTGGGCTTGGGCCATGGAGCCAGCATTAATAATGGGTTTCATCCAGAGTACTAGCTGGCGTTCTAGATCAGCAATACCATCCCCTTTGGAAGCAGAAAAACTTTGCATGCTGATCAAGCCTTCTGGGTGCTCAGGTAAGCCCTTCCTAACCTCTGTCTTAGCGTTCATGACGCCATTTTTTTTGAGCTTGTCTGCCTTAGTGAGCAACAAGTGCAGCGGCAGTTTGGAGGCAATACACCAATCAATGATCATGCGATCAAATTCTTTTAAAGGATGACGTATATCCATCACTAATACCAAGCCTGATAGGCTTTCGCGCACTTCCAAGTATTGGTTAAGGTGTTTGCGCCATTTTAGTTGCATCGCCACTGGAACCTTAGCGTAACCGTAACCAGGTAGGTCCACCAACCGGCATTGGTCGATGTTAAGATTAAAAAAGTTTAGCAGCTGGGTGCGGCCAGGCGTTTTACTCGTTCTGGCTAGGGCCGGGTTGCGAGTGAGAGCGTTAATAGCACTAGACTTACCCGCATTAGAACGGCCAGCAAAGGCAACTTCGGAGCCAATATCTTGGGGGCACTCACTGACTTTACTTGCGCTAGTGGTAAATTCGGCAGAGCGAAAATTTAAGTGTTGGATCGTCATAATGTGTATCATCGATAGATTAGATGTCATTTTACATTATTTTTACGAAAATAAACGCTGATAAAAAGGCAATCTGCGCCTCACAATGGTGTTGTGTTATTGAAGTCGGGCCAACTGGGCCCTATAATGGAGGCAATGACCAGTTTATTTTATAAAGTTACAGGAAAACCGATGAAAAAAGTAATTGTATGTTTGATGATCGGCCTTGGTTGGATGGGCTTTGCTCATGCAGCTGGAGACGCAGAATCTGGACAAGGCAAGGTTGCGGTATGCAGTGGCTGTCATGGTGCTGATGGTAATAGCATGATTCCTATGTTTCCAAAGCTTGCCGGGCAAGGTGAGCTGTATCTTGTTAATCAGCTAAAAGCCATCCGTGACGGCGCTCGCAATGTGCCACAAATGACAGGCATATTAACAGGTCGTACTGACCAAGACTTGGCAGATATGGGTGCCTTTTATGCCAGTCAAAAAGGCACAGTGGGCGCAACAGATCCAGAGCTGTTTGAGCTAGGTCAACAAATATACCGTGCAGGCATTGCTACTAAGGGTGTTGCTGCATGTGCAGCTTGCCATTCGCCAACAGGGGGTGGAAATGCACAAGCAGGCTTCCCTGCTTTGGGTGGGCAGCACGCAAATTATATCGTCAGTCAGCTCAAGGCATACCGCACAGAAACCCGCAACAATGGTCAGGCGATCATGATGCAGCAAGTTGCAGCGTTGATGAGTGATAAAGAAATTGAAGCAGTGGCAAGCTATATTCAAGGCTTGTCGGAATAGTTGAGTAAGGTAAACGAAAAGGTGGCTAAGGCCGCCTTTTTTACCTTTTGGATTTAGTGAGTGTAAAGACGCCGTAAACCCGCTCACACTTTCTTGCTTAAACGTTAGTATTTAGACTTAAAGATCAATTAGGATTTAAATTATGTTGAAAAAAATCGTCACTATCATCGCTTTAGTTAGCTTGCCCATGTTTGTTTTGGCCGCAGACTACAAAGCTGGAACACACTATGTCGTGTTGGATAAGCCCATCAGTTCATCGCGCACCGAAACTATTGTGGTTAACGAGTTTTTTGGCTACACCTGCCCGCATTGTAATGACTTTGAACCGCAGCTGCACCGCTGGGCTGGTAAGCAAACTGATGATGTAACCTTTATGCCTATTCCTGTCGTTTTTGGCCGCAGCTGGGAACCGTATGCTAAGGCTTATTTTGTGGCACTTAACTTAGGCGTGCTAGAGCAGACACATCAAGCTATGTACGATGCCGTGCATATAGATGAGCGACGCATGACTAATCGGCAAGCATTAGCTGGCTTCTTTTCTGAACATGGCGTCAGCAAAGCCGATTTTGATAGTGCTTATGATTCTTTTGATCTACAAAATAAGCTACGTCAAGGTAGTCGCCTAGCTGCTCAGGCGCAAATCACGGGTGTGCCTTCCATGTTGGTCAATGGTAAGTATATGGTTAATGCAACATTAGCTGGCAGCAAGGAAGGTATGCTTGCAGTTGTCGATTACCTAGTTGAGCTAGAAAATAAATAAGCGTGATTAAGGCCACGACAAGGCCATAGCAGCAAGGTAGAATGGGGCCAAAGGGCATAAAAGCCTAAGTTTATAAATGGACACGCAAGCACATGAGCGATCAAGGCCCCAAGCCAACCACACACTTTGGTTTTAAAGAAGTCCCTACTGGTGACAAGGTCAGCAGGGTAGCTGGCGTGTTTCACTCTGTAGCAGCCAAATATGACGTGATGAATGACCTCATGTCGATGGGAATCCACCGCTTGTGGAAGCGCCAAACCATAGAAATGAGTGGCGTTAGGGCAGGTGACGCTGTGTTAGACCTTGCTGGTGGTACGGGAGATCTGACTATACGGTTTAGTCATTTGGTTGGGCCACAAGGTCGAGTTATTTTAGCTGATATTAATGAGTCAATGATGAAGGTTGGGCGTGATCGCCTAATTGATAAGGGCATAGTGGGTAACGTAAGTTATGTACAAGCCAATGCGGAAGCGCTACCCTTCCCAGACAACACCTTTGACTGCATAACGATTGCCTTTGGGTTGCGTAATGTGACTGATAAAGATAAGGCCTTAGTGTCAATGTGCCGAGTATTGAAGCCCGGCGGACGCCTTCTCGTGTTGGAATTCTCTAAAACTGATAATCCATTGCTGACAAAAGTATATGATACGTATTCGTTCAATATTTTACCAAAAATTGGCAAACTCATTACCGATGATGAGGACAGCTATCGTTACTTGGCAGAATCTATTCGCATGCACCCAGACCAAGCCACATTAAAGGGTATGATGGAAAACGCAGGGTTAGTTAACTGCCGCTTCCACAACATGACTGGTGGAATTGTGGCTTTGCATTTCGGCGTTAAGCCGTAAGTAGTGGAAAGATAAGCATCCCATGAAAGCAATTCTGCGCGGCCTCTCCATTCTTCGTGTGATCATTCGGTATCGCCTAGATCTCCTGCTGTTAGGGTATGCATTGCCACTGCCAGTGCGGCTGATATTGTGGTGTATGCCATGGCGTCTGTTAGTTCGCGTGCGAGGGCCTGTTTCTCAGCGCATACGTTTGGCATTGATTGATTTAGGCCCAGTATTTGTTAAATTTGGCCAGTTGTTATCTACTCGTAGAGACATGTTGGATGACGATTTAGCAGAGCAGCTGGCGACATTGCTTGATAAAGTTCCTCCCTTTGACAGCCAAGAATCCAAGCGCCTCATAGAGCAAGCTTTAAAGCAAAGTGTCACTCAGGCTTTTGCAGAATTTGATGATGTGCCACTTGCCTCTGCTTCTGTAGCGCAGGTTCATAGTGCACGGTTAATGACTGGCGAATCAGTTGTCGTGAAAATAATCCGTCCAGGCATTAAGCTGACCATTGAGCGAGATTTACGCTTGATGCGTCTATTGGCAAAGTGGATCAATGCAACGGTTCCAGACCTTCGTCGCCTGCGCCTACAAGGCGTTATTGATGAATACGAAAAGACTATTTTAGACGAACTAGACTTGCAGCGTGAAGCGGGTAATGCCAGCCAACTTAGGCGCAATTTTGACAACTCTAACCTGTTGTATATCCCCAAAATTTATTGGGACTTGAGCAACCCTTCGGTGTTGGTACAAGAGCGTATTTTTGGACTGCATGTTAACGATATTGAAGCCATTGAAAATGCGGGCATAAGTCGCCAGGAGCTGGCTAAGCGTGGAGTTGAAATTTTCTTCACTCAAGTGTTCCGGGACAGTTTTTTCCATGCGGACATGCACCCAGGTAATATTTTTGTTAATCCCACAATTCCGCATGACCCGCAATATATGGCTGTGGACTTCGGTATCGTCGGCAGTCTAACTCAAGAGGATCAGGCGTATTTGGCCCGCATATTGTTAGCCTTCTTTAATCGTGACTATCGCCAAATTGCTCAGTTGCATGTGGACTGCGGCTGGTTACCAGCAGACACAAAAGTGCATGAATTTGAAGCTGCTATTCGTGGCGTGAGTGAGCCCATATTTTCAAAACCTTTGGCAGAAATTTCGTTTGCCCAAGTGTTACTTGGTCTATTTCAGACGGCTCGTCGGTTTAATATGCAGGTCCAGCCGCAGCTGGTGCTGTTGCAAAAAACTATGCTCAACATAGAAGGCTTGGGTCGCCAACTTTATCCGCAATTGAACCTGTGGGAAACCGCTCAACCCATTTTAGAGCAGTGGTTTAAACGCCAAGTAAGCCCTAAGCAAGTGTACCTTCAGCTGAAACAAGAATGGCCAGACTTGGCGCAGCAGTTGCCCCATTTACCCGGCCTGATTCATGATGCTTTGCAGCAAACCGCCAATCCTCTTCCCCCGCCTCGTGTTTCTAAAAATGTGCCTAACGGGAAAGGGCATTGGAGTGGGTTGATTGGCTTGGTTCTTGTTATAGGGGCCGCTGTGTTACAGCGTATCCCCTTATTGGATCAAGTATGGGTTGCTCCAGCAAGTGTGTTGCTGGGGCTTGTGGGTATATTGGTGTTGTGGAATAGAGGGAATCGTTGATGTCTAGAAGTCATTGGTTGGATGAAATTAAGTGGGATGACAAAGGTTTGGTGCCTGCTATCGCGCAAGACTATCAAACAGGCCAAGTTTTGATGATGGCTTGGATGAACCGAGAGTCCCTAATGCTTACAGAGCAAGAGCAACGGGCAGTATATTGGTCGCGTTCGCGGGCGCGCTTATGGCGCAAGGGTGAAGAATCAGGCCATGTGCAAAAGTTATATAGTGTTCAGTTAGACTGTGATGCCGATGTTATTTTATTAAAGGTAGAGCAAGTAGGTGGCATTGCCTGCCATACAGGTCGCCCCCACTGCTTCTTTAGGCGCTTATTAAATGGTGAGTGGAAGGAAAATGTTGCAGTAGCTAAAGACCCAAAGGAGATCTATAATCATGACTGATGTGTTAAATGCTCTGCAGTTAGTGTTGGAAGAGCGCAAGCAGGCAGCGCCGGAATCATCTTATGTGGCTAGCTTGCATGCGCAAGGGCTGAATAAAATACTGGAAAAAATTGGTGAAGAAACCACAGAGGTTATTCTGGCAGCAAAAGACGCGCAAGATCAAGCTACGACTAAAGCCGTCATTGCTGAAACAGCCGATTTATGGTTCCATTGTTTGGTGATGTTGTCGCACCTAGGTGAAGATCATACCGCTGTGTTACAAGAGTTAGAGCGCCGATTTGATCTCTCGGGTATAGTTGAAAAGGCTAATCGTAGTTAGTAATTTATTTATGAGGAGTAAAGCATGGGTTTAGGTGGAATTAGTATTTGGCAGTTGGTGATTGTTTTAGCTATTATCTTGTTGTTATTTGGTAGTAAGAAATTACGCAACATTGGTGGCGATCTCGGTAATGCAGTCAAAGGCTTTAAGTCAGCGATGAAAGATGGCACAACAGAGCCAAAAGCAATTGATGAGAAGCTAGAGAAGGATGCCAGCTTTAGTGCGGATACTTCTGCTGAAAAAGAACCTGAAAAAACTGACAAGTAGCGGCCAACTCTATGTTTGATATTGGTTTTACAGAGTTAGTTTTAGTGGGTGTCATTGGTCTATTAATACTAGGTCCAGAGCGCATGCCTATAGCAGTGCGAACTGTTGGTTTATGGGTGGGCAAAATAAAGCGCACAGTGGGTGGAGTTCAAAAAGAGATTCAAGATGAATTGAGAATTGATGAAATCCGTAAGAAGGCTGATGAAAACCGCAAAGCCATTGAAGGTCGAATGGCTGAATTACAAGCAGAAACGGATATTATGGAAGCCCCAGTAGTTGCCGCATCAGAAAATAAAGCTGATCCCAAAGAGCCCTCAATTGGCGGGTCCTAACCGTTTTTGGAACATACTATGAGTGACGCAAAGGCCTACACCACCGAACAAGAGTCTCAATTACCCTTAATGGGCCACCTAATAGAGCTGCGTAATCGGTTATTAAAGGCGGTAGTGCTGGTGGTATTGTTATTTGCTTGCATGTTCCCCTTTGCCAACGAATTCTACTTATATTTATCCATTCCTTTACGTAGTTTGTTGCCTGAAGGCTCAACTATGATCGCAACACAGGTAGCCTCTCCGTTTCTGGCACCCTTTAAGCTCACTATGGTAATGGCGTTGTTCTTGGGTATGCCATTCATATTGCATCAAGCTTGGAGCTTTATTGCCCCAGGCTTATACAAAAAAGAAAAGCGCCTTGCTTTTCCCTTATTAGCGTCCAGTATCATACTGTTTTATACGGGTATCGCTTTTGCATATTATATTGTGTTCCCATTGATCTTTGGCTTCTTTACCGCAACCGGCCCAGAAGACGTTAAAGTGATGACGGATATTTCAGCTTACTTAGATTTTGTGCTGAAACTCTTTTTCGCTTTTGGCATCGTCTTTGAAATTCCTATTGCTACAGTATTGTTAATTTGGTCTGGAGCGACCACGGCTAATGACTTAGCCAAGAAGCGGACTTATGTTTTGGTGAGCTGTTTTGTCATTGGTATGCTGATCACCCCACCTGACGTTATTTCCCAAACACTGCTTGCTGTGCCCATGTGGTTATTGTTTGAAGTGGGAATATTGGTGGGGCGTTTTGTAAAGCCAAATACTGATGATGACCCAGAAGAAGATGTTAAAGAGTCTACTATTGTAGATTAGGCATTAATCTGTCACAGCAATAGGAAAGCCAAGTGCCGGCACATATAGCAAAACAGCTCCCTTTTCCAGGCGCTGCTGCGATGTTAGTTGATACTCTGCGCATTGACTATGTAATGTTTGTCACAGATCCAGAGGCGATCTAAGGTGGTCAGTTTCAGTACTACCGTGGCACTAAGAAAGAATTTCGTGTGGGCCGCAAGGCAGGCAAGGTTCTGGATGAAGTCAAGATTATGTCTCCCGAAATGCCTGGCCCCGATTGTGTGATTCTGCAGCAAGGCAATATGGTGGTTCACCGCGCAAAAAGGTGTATCTGCGCCCGGCAGCCAGAGGCTGCGTTTGAAATGGTAACAGCCGACCACCATACCGGTACACATTATACTCTTCCAATGTTTTAAGCCCTTATGAGCTGCCTTTTTTGCCTTATTTCCCTAAACTGCTTGTGCTTTGCTCTGCGATGGATATAATGGCGCTCCCTTGTTAAAGGGGCCCTAGATAAGCGTTAAGCGAGTCACTAAAAGGCCTTGTAAAACAATGGGCT